>WARQ01000489.1_pt1 | contig 60775 bp, 40 predicted proteins | sample 4769161 | NCBI WGS metagenome assembly WARQ01 (sample SAMN08893024, study PRJNA449175) | gut metagenome | isolation source: rumen sample fed with dry roughage | host: buffalo | place: India: Nagpur | collected 2016 | reverse complement strand
TACAATGCTTGAATTGAAATGGTATAAAAGTTGAGTATACAATAGACGAAGCTATACTTATAATCGTACAATGCTTGAATTGAAATTTTTCTGACATTGTTTCGGTTGAATCTGTTGTTGATCTTATAATCGTACAATGCTTGAATTGAAATCGCTGAATTTCTTAACGTAATGAATCGCAATGAAATCTTATAATCGTACAATGCTTGAATTGAAATATTATTTTGGGACTTTGTATCTACGTGGGCAGTTATGCTTATAATCGTACAATGCTTGAATTGAAATCCAATCAATAAATCTATGTGATCTAATTTGGAAACACTTATAATCGTACAATGCTTGAATTGAAATATGCAAGCATCAACGAGAGAAGGGCGGTAATCGGACTTATAATCGTACAATGCTTGAATTGAAATGTAATAAGCATAATCTGAAGAGTTTTCATTCTTCCACTTATAATCGTACAATGCTTGAATTGAAATTACATTGACAGTTGATTATCTCGCTAGCTGATGCACCGCTTATAATCGTACAATGCTTGAATTGAAATTGGCTTCCATCCTTTTATTCAAAGAATTTGAGAAGAACTTATAATCGTACAATGCTTGAATTGAAATGACATACGGGCATACGGACATACAAAAAAGGTCTGGCTTATAATCGTACAATGCTTGAATTGAAATTGTATAATAGGCTGCCCATATGTGTGGCTGAAATTCTTATAATCGTACAATGCTTGAATTGAAATTCGGAAGATTAAATACCGATTGATTGTTGTTCAGCTTATAATCGTACAATGCTTGAATTGAAATATTTTAGGATGTGGTAAACCTCCTGGGCATATGAGACTTATAATCGTACAATGCTTGAATTGAAATTACGGCGAAAGCTGGGCAAGGGTATCCGGCGGTTTACTTATAATCGTACAATGCTTGAATAGTAATTTCCTTCGAATCCTTTAAGTCGTTTGCAAAGATTTAGCGTATAATCCCAAAATGCATTAAATGGATTATATTCCATTGAAGGGGATTTCAATTTCGTAAATTTTTCCTTCTTCCCGGTTCTTTTCAATTTCTTGGAGAATCTTCTCCTCCTCTTCATTCTGAGGTGTTCGATATCCTAAAGTCAGATAAGCCAACACTTGATCGCTTTCAAGCTCATTACTGTTATAATCTACGTTCTTCATCGTTTTTCTTTTAAAGATACGATTGAATCGCTAAATATCAAAGGTTTTTATCTTTTTTGACTTACATGAAATAATACTGCTGGAATATTGCTAGTCTTTACTGTAAACTAATCTATCTTTCACTCTGTTTAAATTAAACAACTGCTTTAAAATCTGTGGCTTATGGTACGTATAGTGATTAAACGGGTGTATGACGACTTTGATCCGGAGGATGGATACAGGGTTTTGGTAGACAGGCTCTGGCCCAGAGGGGTAAAGAAGGAGGCGTTGCTCTGTAACTCATGGAATAAGGATTTGGCTCCTTCTTCTGAGCTTCGGAAATGGGTTCACGAGAATAAAGAGGAGAGGTGGGATCTCTTTGCAAGTTTGTACATCAAGCAACTGGGTAATTCTAAAGCGGTGGATGATTTCTTGTTGGCCATAAAGGACTATGAGAGGGTTACGTTGCTGACTGCCACTAAAAGCATGGAGCAGAATCATGCGGGTATATTGAAAGAATTTATAGAGGGGTTGCTTCGATAAAGCAGGGTACTTGCCGCGTCCATTAACGGATTAACAGCAAGTACCCTTTTTTATACATGGTCTATATGCTGCTTATTTGAACAGCTTGGGTGCGAATTCCGACAGGTAGATGCGCCAGTTCTTCCAGATATGGCCTTCGCCGGTTTCGAAATATTCGTACTTGTAGCCTTTTTCGTCCAGCATCTTGCGATAGTCTGTGTTTGCCTGATACAAAAAGTCGGTCTTGCCGATGGCAATCCAGTATAGGGCCGGCTTCTTGTCGAACTGTGTTTTCAGCTTGGCTTCCAGGTTGTCGTAGATAGGTGATTTTACATCTTTGCCGGGCATGATGGCTGCAGAGAACAAGCCTACGTAGTTGAACATGTCCGGATATTGCTTGGAGATGTGCATGGAATGAAATCCTCCCATGGATAGTCCGGCAATGGCACGGTTCTGTTTGTTCTTGAGGGTACGGTAGGTGCGGTCTATAAAGTTTACCACATCCGGGAAAGCTGCTTCGAAGGAGCCTTCCATGGTTTTAGGTAATTGCATGGATGCCGGGGCATAGCCTAAAGAGGATTCTCCGGGGGCAGCCTCTTGCGATGCATTGCCGTTGGTCATCACCACAATCATAGGTTTTGCTTTGCCTTGTGCAATCAGGTTGTCCAGAATCTGAGCGGTACGTCCCAGTTCGCTCCAGGCATTTTCGTCGCCTCCCATACCATGCAGCAGGTAGAATACAGGGTAGCGCTTGCCGCTGGTTTCGTAACCGGCCGGTGTATAAACCGTTAAACGGCGGTCCATACCCAGCGTGGGACTGTTATACCATACCTTGGCCACTGTTCCGTGGGGTACTTTGTTCACCTTGTACAGGTCGGCACGCTCGCCTCCGATGATAAATACGTTCGTTACGCTTGCCACGTCGCGAATCATATACACATTGCTGGGGTCGTTAATCTTTAGTCCGTCTACCAGGAAGGTGTAGCTGTACAGTTCGGGCTTGAGGGGTTGCGGGGTGGTAAATTCCCATACGCCGTCTTTCTCGGTAAGGTCGGCCACACCCGGACCGTCAAACTCGCCGTAAGGTGTCTTTATCTTCTGGGTAGGCAGAAAGTCGCCGGTTACTTGTACCCGTACGGCTTTAGGTGCCTTCAGGCGGAAGGATACCGTGTTGTTTTCGTGAATTTCGGGCGAGATAACGGCGGCACCTCCCCAAAGAGCCTGTTGTGCAAAACTTAAAACACACATCAGCAGCATGGCTGATAAAGTAATGATTTTTCTCATGATGTTTGTTAAAATAATGTGAGGTTTTTTAATTATTGATTCTTTCCAAAATTACGGGTAACAAATGGCAGGCAGGTGTACAGGGCCGAGTGCCAGTATTCCCAGGTGTGCCCTCCGTCGCGTACGCGGAACTGGCAGGGAATCTTTTTCTTGCGCATTGCCTGAGTGAACTCGATGTTGCGGTCGAGCAGAAAATCGTCGTCGCCGCAATCTACAAACCAGGCTACCGTGCGTAAGTTGGCGATGCGATCTTCGTCGGCATTCGCCACAAAGTCCACACAACTGTTCTCGATGACCGACTTGGTAAGGATTGCCATCTTATCGTCTGGTTTCTGCGCCGGTGCAGCTCCCATTTCGGGGATAGACATCAGGGCACTCATGGCGTAGACTGCTGCATACATATCGCTGTGCTTCTGTCCGTAACCGGTGGCGCCACCTCCGCCCATAGACAGTCCGGCAATGGCCCGGTGAGCTTTATCGCCTATCACACGGTAGTTCTTTTCAATGTAGGGCAGAAACTCGGTGTAGAAAAAAGTCTCGTAACTCCATCCCGGCATATCGAAATAGCCGTTCCATACGCCTTCGTAGATATTGCCTCCCGCATTGGGAGTAACAATGATCATCTCGCAGGCTTCGCCGCTTTCCATCAGCTGGTCGGCCACATCTTTAACGTGACCGCGCCCGGCCCATCCCTGGTGGGTGTCCATCATACCATGCAGCAGATAGAGTATCGGATATTTCTTGTTTGTATCCGTCTCGTAACTTTTAGGCAGGAAAATATTGTATGCCCTGTAGGCATTCAACACCTTGCTGTGTATGGAATCTGTTACGATTTTACTCTGTGGCGGGGCGGGCGACTGTGCCAAAGCAGAGAATACAAGCGGGATAGCCAGCAAAGATAAGATTAGCTTTTTCATTACTCGTAATTTTAAAATGATGTATGGTTCTTTACAAATTAGCGACTAAAAGTACTAATTTTATTATTATTTATTTACGGATCGATTTAATTTCATCTCTTTACCATCGGATTTACCGGGATCGCTGCCTGAGGTTTCATAACATCGAGTGTTTTAACCTTGCTGCTTTTGGCTATCTTCTGTACTACGGTGTCGCGCACGTCGGCCGACGAGGCGGCAGCCATCCACTGATATTCTCCCTTGTCGAGCTCCCACGAAGCCGACTTCTCGTTATAGGAGGCCATGTCCATTACGTGCCAGGTAAGGGTGAGTGTCTGACTTTCGCCCGGTTCCAGCAGGCGGGTCTTACCGAAGGCTTTCAGCTCTTTAGCCGGTTTGTCCAGGGCTCCTTTGGGGGCTTTCACATAGGCCTGAACAGCTTCCCGACCGGCATATTTGCCTGTGTTTTTAACGGTTACCTTTAACTGGCATTGATCTCCTTCGATTGAGGCGCTTTCTATATCGTAGCTGAAGCTGGTGTAGCTAAGTCCGTGTCCGAAGGGGTAGGAAACCTCCTTGCCGAATGTGTCGAAATAGCGGTAACCCACATAGATGCCCTCCTCGTAGTTGGTATAGTCTACGTTGGCTTCCGGCACTTTAGGTTTCTCTTCTTTTTTATCTGATTTGAAGTTCATACCCGTTCCCATGGCAAAGGATGGCATCTTAAACTCATAATCGGAAGGGAAATTGGCGTCTGAAGGAGCATCGCCGTAGTTAACAGCCAGTGTCATAGGTAACTTACCCGAAGGGTTTACTTTACCGGAGAGCACATCGGCGATACAATTGCCAACCTCCTGACCCGGTTGGAAGGCACAGATTACGGCATCGGCATATCCTTTCCACGAAGCAGTTTCCACCGGACTGCAGATGTTCAGGATAACTACCAGTTTCTTTCCGGCTGCATGATAGGCTTCGGACACCTGCTTGATAAGTGCCTTTTCGTTGTCTTTGGGCATGAACTCGCCGATGCGACGGTCGCAAGCCTCGCCGCTGGTACGTCCCAGGGTAAGGATGGCAATGTCATTGTCCTGCACCTGTGCGATCATCTCTTCGGCTGTAGGCAGAAACTCTTCGGCACGGGGTAGCGGTGTGAAGGAAAAGGGAGGTCTTCCCTGTGGGAAAAGTCGCTTCTGCTCGTCGAACAGATGTTTTTTGTATTGCTTAATAAGTTTGCCGTCTACTGTATAGCCTGCTTTGCGCATACCTTCTACCAGAGATACCGTATAGTAACCGATTCCCGTACTGCCAAATCCCATACCTGCGGGTACCATGTCGTACGAGGTGGTTCCATACAGGGCAACCTTCTTTACGCCTTGTGCCAGCGGAAGGGCCTCTTTATTATCCAGCAAAACAATTCCTTCGGCACCAATCTTACGGTCTACCTGTGCATGGCCTTTCAGATCTGTTTCATTGGGATATGGATAGCCCGCATAGGTGTGACTTTTAAGAACGAACTCCAGTACGCGTTTCACGTTGCGGTTCAGGATGGCCTCGCTGAGCGTACCGTTTTTTACAGCTTCGTAAATAGCCTTGTACTGGCGGTCTTGTCCCGGTTGCATCATATCGTTACCTGCCAACATGGATGCAACGGCATCCATCCCTGCATTCCAGTCGGACATAACCACTCCTTTGTAGCCCCATTCCGAACGAAGGATATCTTCGGTAAGTTCCTTGTCTTCGCAGGTGTATTTGCCGTTTACTTTGTTGTAGGCGGTCATCACACTCCAGGGCTGCGACTCCTTTATGGCTATCTCGAATCCTTTGAGATAAAGCTCGCGCAGGGGGCGGGTGGTGAGTCGGGAGTCATTGTTATTACGGTTTGTCTCCTGATTGTTTACTGCAAAGTGTTTGATACAGGTTCCGGTACCCTGACTTTGAATTCCGTTGATGTAAGCTGCGGCAATCTTTCCCACCACCAGCGGATCTTCGGAATAGTACTCGTGGTTTCGTCCGCAAAGTACATTACGCATCAGATTCACACCCGGGGCCAGCAATACATCCAGTCCGTAGTCCTTAACCTCTCTGCCCAGCGCCTGACCAACCTGGAAAGCTGCTTCGGGATCGAAGGTGGCAGCTACCGTGGTGCTGGACGGAAACTCGGTAGCGTAATAGGTGTGGCTGTCGAATTCGCGTTTGGGAGCCATTGCCAGACGGTGCGGACCGTCGGCCAGGTAAGCCGAAGGGATGCCCAGACGGGGAATGTCGTAGGTACGGCCGGCTGTGCCCGGAAACTTGGCATCGTCGCTCATTGCCATGCCGCAACCGATTACCATGTGTACTTTTTCTTCCAGCGTCATCGCACGGATCACCTCGTCTACGTTTTGAGGGGTGAGCCGTAGCTGCGGCTCCGGTGACGGCAGCTGCGCCTGTACCGTGAGCGCCAAAAAACCGGAGAAAATGGAAATAGATAGTCTTTTCAATTTCATAATTTTAAATGTAATTAAAGTATAGTATTCATTTAGTGGTAACGAAGAAATTTTCAGGTAAAGATACTACTACACTGAAAATTTCTCCATTAACCTAAATCAATTAATGCTGTACATCTTCCTGATTTGTTATCAATTTATTGGTTTTGTACCGCATAAATAAATTATCACCAGTTTTCATTTTGTTTCATGTTGGGATTTAACTCCAGCTCTTTGCGGGGAATCGGTAACAGTTTGTGTTTCGCCTTGAAACCGTAAGCCGAATTCTTGAACAAGAACTTAACACCTTCACTTGAGAAGGCCGGAATTTCCTTCCCTTGCTGACCCATAACTGCTTCAGCATCATTCCAACGGGTGAGGTCCTGGAAACGTACACATTCCATGCAGAGCTCCAACCGTTTCTCCTTCTTTACATCGTCCAGGGTAACCGTTGTTAAATCGGGTAGTTTGGCCCGCGAACGAATGCGGTTGATGTAAGAAAGCGCTTTGGCCTTGTCGCCGCCCTGTACATGTGCTTCGGCAGCCAGCAGTAATACCTCTGCATAGCGCATCACCCGGAGGTTGATGTATTGCAGGGCCTGAAAGTAAGAGGCATCGTAAATACAGTCTTCTTTCAGTGCACGTGTTTTCCACATAAAGTAACCTTCGTGTCCCACCATATTGGCACCGGGCTGCAATACAACCCCGATCTTATTTAATTGCTCGTAACTGCGCAGTGTGCTGTTTAACCGGTAGCCATCGGCTCCTTCTCTTTCCACAAAAGCATCATACAACGATTTGCGTGGATTCATAAAGCCATAGGTACCCGAAGCGATGGTTTGGGCAGCTTCGCCGGTAACGAACAATTTATCCGAACGCCATCCCATCATCAGGTAGGTCATTGTCAGCAGGTCCCAGTTCCATGCCTGTTCCGGGTCGTTCCGTCGCTGCACCTCCAGCATGGACTCGCAGCTTCCGTTGGCTTCTACGTGCAGCAACTTATCGTAAGCACCCGGGTATAAATCGTATTTGCCGGATTCGATCACTTTGTCGAGAATAGAGGCCGCTTCGCTGTACTTACCCTGGAATACATACGCCTTTCCGAGCATGGCCTGTGCCACCTCTTTGGTGGTACGGATCGTTGTCTCTTTATCGTTAACGTTGTTTTTTGATGGCAGAACGTTGAGGTTGATGGCTTCTGTAAGATCCTTTTCAATAAACGCCCAGGTGTCTTGCGGACTGCTGTTGCCCTGTCTGTACTCGTCCGGGGTAAGCAGATGATCTACGATGGGAGCTGTTCCATAGAGGGTTACCAGTTCGAAATGCGCCCATGCACGGAAAAACTTAGCTTCGGCCAGGGCACGCTTTTTCACATCCGTATCCGGTTCCATCAGGTCGATAATCAGGTTTGCTTTGTAAATGATGCTGTACATGCCCGAATACAAGCTGGCTATCATGGGATGATCCGTGTCGAAGGTATATTCGTTCAACTGTTCCATTTGGGCATTGTCGCCGCGCGAACCACCACCGCTCCAAACATCGTCGGCCAACGAATTTTTGGTCATGAACCAATTGTAGTAATTGCTGCTCCAGCTGAAGTATAAAGAAGCCAATGCCTGCATAGCCTCCTGATCTGTTTGGTAAAAGTCTTCCTGACTCCCCATATTACCATGTTTGGGGATGTCCAGCCGGTCTTCGCATCCTGTGTTAAGCACCGAAAGCAGTCCCAGCAGCCAAATATAGATATATCTTGTTTTCATTATTCTTACTGTAAATTGTGGTTTTTAAAATTCAATATTCAAGCCTAAAACAACCTTCTTGGAACAAGGATACGACCCTTTGTCCACACCCATCCCCGAAGTGGAATTGGCAGCCGCCTCCGGATCGAAGCCCGGGTATTTTGTGAAGGTGAAGAAATCGTCCAGCGAACCGTATACCCGGAGGTTGTTCACAAAGATCTTTTTCATCCATGTTTTAGGGAGGGTGTATCCCAATTGAATCTGCTTAATCTTGAAGAATGATCCGTCGTACACCAAAGCATCGGAGGTCTGGTATTTATCCATGTTCTGGGCGCCGGCGCGTGGAACAGTCCCCGACTTATTATCGGCTGTCCAGCGATTGTCGTAAAATACCTCTTTCAGTTTGTTGGATGCCGCATAATCGGGACGATTGATACAGTTGAAGATGTCGTTGCCCTGCGATCCTGTACCGAACAGCGTGAAGTCCAATCCTTTCCAACCGGCGGTTAGTGTAATTCCATAGGTGAAATCGGGTATGGCATCGCCGATATAATCCAAATCGCCATCGTTCAGGTCGCCGCTGTTGTCCAGGTCATGGAACATGGGATTACCCGTTTCCGGATCCACCCCTTTGAATTTATAGCCGCGGAAGTAATAAACAGGGAATCCCTCTTCGAAATAGGTGATGGTGCTGGTATGGAAGTTAACACCGTTGATACGCGTAATAGACGGGTCAACATAGGTTACCTCGTTCGTTAAGGTGGCAAGGTTGGCACGCAGGCTGTAATGGAAGTCGCCGATATGGTCTCTCCAGCCCAGTTCAAACTCCCAGCCCTTGTTGCTTACGTTACCGGCATTCATGGGCGAGGTTGTTCCCCCTACAATCAATGAAGGGGTGGTACCGTTTACCAGCAGATCTTTGGTCTTTTTGTTAAAGTAGTCCATTCCCACAGTAAGACGATCTTTCAGGAACCTGGCATCCAGACCGATGTTGATCTGTTCGGAAGTCTCCCATTTCAGCTTATCGTTTCCCATGGATGAGGGAGCCACAGCATTGATATAATAATTGCCCGTTCCGAAAGGGTAGAGCCCTTTCAGAGCCATGTCCGTGCTGTACGGATAGTTGCTGAGGGCAGCCAGACTACCGTTCTGTCCCCAGCTGGCACGCAACTTCAAGCTACTTACCTGATGCTTGAGCGGAGCGAAGAACTCTTCTTCCGACAGGGTCCATCCGGCAGATACCGCAGGAAAGTATCCCCAGCGGTTGGTGGAGGGAAGCAGTGATAAGTCGGCTGCATCGGCACGAAGTGATCCCTGCAAAAGGTAACGCCCTGCAAATTCGTATCCTACACGTCCGAAGTAAGAAAGTTTGGCCGAACGTATCTTCTCGCCTGCTACCCCCTTGGTTGCCGAAGCCGAACCATAGTTGAGGTAATAGAACAACGGATCGTTTTTCTTGATGGCATCTTCGCTATTGGCCGAAAGACTTCCATATACATTGTCGTTGGTGGATTCCTGGTACGACATACCCACCATTCCGGTTACAGTATGTAGTCCGAAGCTCTTCGTGTAGTTGGCAAAGTTCTCCCATTGATAATATATACTTGTGGTAGATCTGGCATTGAGGCTCACATAGTCGCGGCTCTGGGTGGAGTTTCCGTAGAAGGGAAGGTCGGTGGACGACTGACGGGTTCCCGACAACCGGTAACCGAAACGCGAGGTGAATGTGAAATCCTTGATAGGTTTGAAGTCGGAGTAGATGGATCCGTTTACGTTGAATCCACTGTTTTTACCAATATTATTGTCGCGCATGATCATAGGATGAAATTGCTCGCCGGCATAATATTTGGACACTGCATAGTAGTCGCCGTTCTCGTTTTTGAGCAGGTGTTTACCATTATTCAAAGCAGTCTGCATGTGAGCCGGCAGCTTATCCGCTGCGTAGGTATCGGGCGTAAGCGGGTCCAGTTGGAGGATAGAGGTTAGCAAGCTGCCGTATTCGTTGTTCATGGATACGCTGCGTATATTGAACTTCTCTATCTGATTGGTGGTTCCCACTTTGAGCCAGGGTTTGATTGCATATTCGGAATTGATGGTTGCCGTAAGACGTTTGTAAACATCGACATCTCCCTTTACAATCCCGTTATTATCCAGATAGGTTAGAGATAGATAGTAATTGCCGTTTTCGCTGCCGTTGGTGAAAGATACATTGTGCTTTTGCATCTGACTGTTATCAAAGGCTACGTCGGTCCAGGCAGTATTCGTTACCCCGTCCCAGCCGTTTCGAAGTTCGTTCTCTGTAAAAGTCTGCGACTCTACCATATAATCGATGTACTGCTCTGCATTCAGCATGGCCGGGATACGAGCCAGCGATTGCGACGACCATTGGAAATCGTAGGAAATCTTTCCTTGTCCCGCTTTCCCCTTCTTGGTGGAGATAAGTACAACCCCGTTGCCGGCTTCGGCACCGTAGATGGCTGCAGAGGCAGCATCTTTAAGCACCTCCATGGATGCGATGTCGTTGGGATCGATGCCGCTGATGTCGTTCAGCCGGATCCCGTCTACCACATACAGGGGATTGGAGGAAGCATTGGATGAGTAACCTCTTACACGAACGGTAGGCGAGGCTCCCGGAGCAGCAGAGGTTTGGATAACCTGTACCCCGGCTGTTTTGCCTTGCAATGCCGCCGGAGCGTTACTGATGGTGCGGTTTTCCAGATCTTCGGCCTTTACCTGCGAGATGGCCCCGGTAACGGAGCTCTTTTTCTGAACACCGTATCCTACCACTACAACCTCTTCCAGCGTTTTAGTATCCTCCTTTAGCTGAATGTTCATCACTCCTGCAACGGCTTTCTTCTCCTGTGTTACAAAGCCGATATAGGAAAATACAATGGTGGCACCCTGCTGTACAGACAGACTGTAGTTGCCATTTAAGTCGCTCATCACACCGTTGGTGGTTCCTTTTTCAACGATGCTCACTCCGAGCATAGGCTCTTTCAGATCGTCTGTAATGCGCCCTGAAACTTTAACGGGTCCCTGTGCCGATAGGTAAGACACAGTGGCCAACAGAAAAAGCACCATCATAAGTAGCTTTTTCACCGATTTGCTTTTCATAATTCTTTTCATTAAGTTATTAACTAGATTGATTACTGCATGTTCCTGGTTTCTTCCCCGCCTTTGCAGGGAATAAGCCGGGAGTTTACGTTCTTTACATTAAAATGTGGTATGGTTTTACAACGGATCAGAAGCCGCGGGTTGGAAATGCTCTTACCAGCTCCATCAACTCCTTGTCGTGATTATACTTTTCTTCGCATACATTGTCGAAGCACATCGTAGCACCCTTTTGGGCTGTATAAGGATCCCACTGGGGCAGACTTTCGTGGTTGGGATTGCCTGTCCGTGCAAAATTTATCCAGGCGCTGCTCATTTTTTGTGCCAGAATTTGCGCTTTGCCGCTCCCGCCGGTCATACTGGCGTGACGTGTTACATTGTCGAAAACAAAAGGAATCTCCATGCAGTGTGTGCTTCGCAGGCTGCCATTCATTACGGGAGATTCCCAGGTAAAAAGATACATATAGACAGGAGCTCCCTGTTGAGCGGACTTCAGACGTGCCTGTTCCACGGCACCGGGACGGAAGATTACATCTACATCCAACAGATCCTTTGGTTCATAGTAGGGGTATGCCTTTTCAAATGCAGTAAGGAAATCGTCGGTCTTTTCGCCGTACTTCTGTTTAAGTATCTCCACGGCTTTTTCTTTTGTGATGGTTCTGTAGGCCGGCACATAGGTGCTCATGGTGAATTCGTGCAGTGTGGTTCCTATCATCACAGGTATGTCCTTACTCTGTGCCGGAGCTTGCGGATCGAAAGGTTGTGCGGGCAACACATCGCCGTCTACCGTTGGCGCCCATCCGAAGATAAAGGAGGAGATACCCTCTTTCTCGGCCTGTTCCTTTACTTTCTTTATAGCCGTTTCGCCGGCGGCAAGTAACTTTTCGTAGGGTATTGTTTGCAACTGGTCGAGCTGAGAGGGTTTTAATTCCAATTCCTCCACCACGGCCGTACCGATACGGCGTGAATACGTTGCTTCCATTGTTCGCAACATTGAACCGCTCTGTATAATGGCTTTGTGAAACAGCCCCTTGGCCGATGGTGTGGCAAGAAGGGTGGAGACTTTGCCTCCGCCGCCCGACTGTCCGAATATGGTTACATTCTGTGCATCGCCTCCAAAGGAAGCAATATTCTTGTTTACCCATTGAAGAGCTGCAACTAAGTCGAGTAACCCTGCATTGCCCGATTTAGCATATTTGTCTCCGAAGGCAGAGAGGTCCAGAAAGCCCAGCGCGTTGAGCCGGTGGTTAAGGGTTACAACAACTACATCTCCATTCTTTGCCAGGTTACTACCATCATAGGATGGTAATTCCTGTCCGCTTCCGGCAGCATAACCTCCGCCGTGAAGCCATACCATGACAGGGCGTTTCTTTCCGTCTTTTAATCCGGGAGTCCATATGTTTACACGCAGACAGTCCTCGTCGGGGAACCCGTCGTTCCAGTCAAAGGCAAAAGCCGACTCGTCGTGATACCAGCCTGCTCGTTTGCCCTGTGGGCAAGTAGGACCATAGGCACGGCTGCTCCGGATTCCTTCCCACTTTGCAACGGGTTGGGGAGGCATGAAACGTTCGGCTTTGGCATACGGAATACCTTTGTATATGTACACACCGTTTTCCTGATATCCGGCCACCGTTCCGGATTCAGTTTCTGCAATTGCATTTGTGTCCGACGCGAGGACTTCGCCATCAGTCTTCGCCTCTTGCTTGTCAGCTTTTACAATCCCTCCGCAAGAGGACAGGAGGAGGGCCGCCGTGAGTAGCGGCAATGAGAAAAATAGTTTTTTCATGGTAGCACAATTTTCTTGATTATTACGTCGGCAATATTACCCCCTTTCCTCCGGATGGATTGTCTGATGCATTCAAACGGTTTTCATTTACGTTCAAAATGATTGTTCTATGTGTTCAAATGTTTGTTCTTTTGTTCAAATGGAGTCTGCTACAAGCTGTAGCCCGATTATTATGCTTATTTTCGCATCGGAACAAACAAATCGGACTATGTTGATCGCTGATTATCCATACAGAAAAAACACCTTCGGTGCACACCTGTGGCTGCTGCTTTTTATCTGCATATTTTCTTCCTGCCGCCCTTCCGAACCGGAAACCGGACAAGGATATAGTGCCGGAGCAGAGAGCCCGGTGATCACGAACGATATTTCAAACCAACAGATCAAAGCCTTTGCCGAGGATGCGCAAGGTTACATCTGGGTGGGAACTTTCCGTGGACTGAACCGATATAACGTGCACGAATACCATCAATATTTTTGTACGGACGACTCATCGGGATTACCGGATAATCAAATAACGGACCTTTTACTTGACTCGAAAGGCAGGATGTGGGTGGCAACCGTAAACGGAGTCTGCATCTACACCGATAAGGATAATTTTCAGCGTATTCCATTCGATCATGAAAACAAAAATATTCACCAACTGATGGAGAACCGCGAGGGGCATATTCTGATGGCTACCGAACAACAGCTTTTTGTTTACAATTCCGACCGAAACCGACTGGATTGTGTGTTGACGGATCTTGATCCGCAGCATACCTTCAATACGGAATGTCATATTGATAATGAAAACAACCTGTGGGTGGTAAATTACAGTTCGTTACGTAGGTACAACGCATCAACGATGGAACTTTTGGATTCCATAGCTACAAAGAGTTACCCTTATCACTCTTTTATGCATGGCGACGAACTTTGGCTTACAGGTAACCAGACTCTTTCTATCTTCGACACACGAACCCGCCAGTACTGCCCTGTTCCGAAGGCAATTGCCAGACATCCCCAGCTGGCCTCGGCCGAAATCGATTATATTCATCCTTATGGTTCACATGCATTGTTGCTGAATACGACCAAATACGGGATGTTCTGCTATAATTATAAGGAGGGTACCGTGACTCATCAGAGTGAAGATGGCTTTCCTTTTGAGGTGCCTCGTTTTAAGATTATCCAACTGTTTACTGATTCGCAACAGAATTTGTGGATAGGTTCCGTTGATCAGGGTTATACTGTTTGTTACAATTATAAGGAGCGTTTCAACAACAATAATTACCTGCGCTCGCGATTGGAAAATAAATCGGTTGTGTCTATAGCCGTCAGTAAGGAGCAGGATCTGTGGATTTCAACCCTGATGGACGGACTGTTCGTTTACAATATGCGGAACCAGAAGATGGAGTCGATAGATTTGGATCGCCTTTTGCCACAGGCCAGCAAGAAAGCTGTGCATGTAAATCAGTTATTAGTGGACCACAGTGATGCAATTTGGATGACTGTAACAGATAACGTGGTACTGAAGTGCCGTTACGTAAACGGACGGTTGGAAGTGGAGAGCCGGTTTCAGGTATTTCTGCCAATGTCAATCACCCAGGATGAATACAACACCATCTGGATCGGCACGGCTACTCCTTATGTATATGCTCTTAAGCAAGGCGACACTCAATTTCGTACAATTCAGGCATTCGATACCCGGTTTACCTTTATACCCGGTCTATTGCCTTTACGTAACGGCAATTTGCTGGTTGCTGCTTTTTATCAACCGATGAAGCTGATCAATCGTGAAAGTGATGAGATTAGCCGGTTGGAGGTGACCGACGAGGATATGAAAGGAAGCATACAACGCTCTGTTTTTATTCCAACGGCCCTGCATGAAGATAGCCGGGGTGATATATGGATAGGTACAGTAAGTAACGGTTTACTTTGTTACACACCATCGACCGGAAAATTAAGGCCTGTATTGGGTAGTCCCTGTCTGGATATTTCTAGTATTGAAGAGGATGAACAGGGGCATCTTTGGGTGAGCACGCTATATGGCCTTGGAAAATACGACCGCTCAGTTGATACTTTTACCAACTATTTTGCTGCGGATGGAATTGGCGGGAACCAATTTTACGACCGGGCCTCTTGTCGCCTGCCCGACGGAACGATGCTTTTTGGGGGAACGCACGGACTTACTTTCTTTAATCCGCTGGATGTCCCTGCAAAACGGCATGTCCCGTTGCTGTTCGAGGATTTGAAGGTTCACAACCGGCTGATACATCCCAATGAGGCCAATTGTATTGATAAACATCTATCGTATCGGCCGGATATCAGACTGAGTCACGACCAGAACGGATTCAGTATATCATTTACCGCCCTGGATTACTGCGAATTTGAACGGGTACACTATCACTATATGTTGGAAGGATTTGATCATTATTGGGTGGATGCCCGCAACAACCGCGAAGCCTACTATGCAAATCTGCCTGCTGGAACCTATACTTTCAGGGTGAAGATAACAAATAACGACAAGAGTATCGTAGACACCGAAAGTTCGATTCGTGTTATCGTGAAGCCCGCTCCCTGGAACACCTGGTGGGCTTACACGATCTATCTCATCTGTGCAGCGGCTGTCGTCCTTCTTTTCCTGCGGGCCTTGCTGCGTATCAAAGCCGAAAGAGAGGCGGCGCATCTGGCAAAATTGGAGAAAGAGCAGGAAAAGCGTGTCAACCAGATGAACATGAGCTTCTTTGCCAATGTTTCACACGAGTTCCGAACACCCCTTACTATGATTTCTGCTCCCATTATGCAGCTGTGTAATGCCCCGGACATTACAGGAGAGAATAAAAACCTTCTTTGTATCGTTCAAAGAAGTGTTACGCGTATGCTGCGTCTTGTAAACCAATTGATGGACTTCAACAAACTGGAGAATGACAGTCTGAAGCTGAAGGTAGCAAGAATGGATATCATCGCTACCCTGCAACGGCAGGTGGATGTCTTTTCACTGAGCGCACGTGATAAAGGTATAATTCTGAATACATGCGGAATGGAGGATACGTTTCTTATGTGGCTGGATGAGGATAATGTGGACAAGGTTTTTGCCAACCTGATGTCTAATGCGCTGAAATTTACGCCCGAAGGTGGAAGTATACAGGTGACTTTTGATTTAATTAATCAGCAGGAAGCGGCATCTCTTTTTACTCTAAATGAGTCTGCAAAAGATATGCAATACGTAAAGATATGTGTCGCCAACACCGGGAAAAGTATTCCGGAAGATCAGCTTGAAAAGATATTTGAGCGTTATTACCAGGTGGCAAATCAAACGGAAGGTTACTACAACTGGGGAACAGGAATCGGGCTGTATTATGCCCGTTGCCTGGTTAAGCTGCATCACGGACACATTAAGGCTTCTGTTCCGGACGAGGGAGGTGGAGCTGTATTTACTTTTATCCTACCAGTAAATGATTGCGCGTATACCGAAGACGAACGAGTGTCGAGGCAGACAAGGCAGTCGGATATCTTCCCGCTGGATGACGAATACGAGTCGGACCGCTCCGATAACCATAAATTATCAGATCTGCAGGAATTGGGTTATTCTGACACTGATAAACAACCAAAGGGTACAGAAGAGCGTAAGAATATACTTGTGGTGGACGATGATACCGAGGTGGTACATTATCTGAAAACACTTTTATCGCCACACTACCGTGTTATCTGCCGTTTCAATGTAGATAGTGCCCTGAAGGCAATGCAGGAAGAGGCGCCGGATTTAATACTGAGCGATGTGGTTATGCCCGATAAAGATGGTTACAGCCTTTGCCGGGAGGTTAAAGATAACTTGCAGTTATGCCATATTCCCGTTATATTGGTGACAGCCAAGGCCACTTTGGCTAATCAGGTGGAGGGGCTCAATATCGGTGCTGATGCGTATGTTACCAAACCATTCGATCCCGGTTATCTGCTTGCCCTGATCAACTCTCAACTTAAAAACCGGGATAAGGTAAGGCATATTCTTAGTCGATCTACTCAAACGGATAAGATGGACGAGAACATCCTTACGCCGCAGGATAATGCCTTTATGACCGACCTGTATCACTTGATGGAAAATGAACTCTCTAATCCGGAATTGGATGTGGTTCGTATGACGGAGCTGATGCACATTTCACGTACAAAATTTTACTATAAAGTAAAAGGTTTGACCGGTGTAAACCCCAGTGTGTTTTTTAAGACTTATAAGCTTAATCGGGCGGCGGAACTTATAAACGAAGGAAAATATACGGTATCTGAAATAGCGGATATGACTGGTTTTAGTACCTTGTCTCATTTCTCAGCCAGCTTCAAGAAACATTTCGGTACGAGTCCCAGTGATTACCATAAACCTTAATTTACTAACATTCTGGCAAGAAACGAACTTGTTTTATCATTTATGAAAAGTTGAATGAGGTTTAATAGATTAGTTTTGTAAAATTATTTGTTACTAATCAGATTTGTTTTACCGAGAATTAATCCTATCAGAAGTATGAGACAATCATTGTTTTGCATTGGAATTTTAGTAGCATTCATCTTGATCGGTTGCAGGGGCGGAGGAGTCGCTGTAACTTCCCTTAAGGTAGAAATGCAGGAAAATCCACAAGGAGTAAGTGTTTTGACCCCCCGTTTTTCGTGGCAGATAACCTCTGTCAACCCCGATTTAGTGCAACAATCCTATTGGATTCAGGTGGCTCGTTCTGCTGAAGGTCTGCAGCAGGGCAAAGAGCTTGTTTTTGATTCGAAAGAGGTGCAAAGCGACCAGTCGGTTCTTGTTCCATACAGTGGAGAACCTCTGCAGTCGAAGGGTGTCTATTATTGGAGAGTAAAAGTGATTACAAATCAGGGTGCTACCGATTGGAGTGATGTGAAGCACTGGTCTATGGCTTTCCTGAATGATTCGGACTGGGAAGCTTCCTGGATTGGCGAAGATTCAATCTCGAACCCTAACGAAACAGATCAGGGCAACACACGATTGGCTGCCCGTTACTTACGTAAATCTTTCGAGAACAAGGCTGCAGTCAAACGCGCTGCGTTGTATATTTCCGGACTGGGATCGTATGAAGCTTATCTGAACGGTAAGCGTGTGGCCGAAGATGTTTTTGCCCCCATGCCTTCGTGGTATCCGAATAGGGTGTATTATAATGTGTACGATGTAACCTCGTTGTTGCAGGAAGGGACAAATACGGTAGGTGTTAAATTGGGTAACGGACGTTATTTCGGCATGCGACAGTCCGAGACAATGATGTTCGGTCTGCCCCGTCTGCTGGCACAACTTGAAATTGAGTATACCGATGGATCTGCCGAAGTGGTGGTTAGCGATAAGTCGTGGAAGGTAACTTCGCGCGGCCCGATTGTGGCCAACAATGAATTTGATGGCGAAGAATATGATGCCCGGTTGGAACTTCCCGGTTGGGAGTCTGCCAATTACGATGATTCCAATTGGAAAGAGGCTGATATCATGATTGCACCGGCTGGAAAACTTACGGCACAGCCCAACCCAAATATACAGGTTCAGGATGAGGTGTCGCCTGTAAAAATTACCAAACGTGCCGATGGTACGTATATTCTGGACATGGGACAAAATATGGTGGGATGGCTTAAAATCAATAATCTTACAGGAAAGAAAGATCAGCCTGTCCGCTTCCGGTTTGCAGAGATTCTGAATCCCGACAGCTCTTTGTATCTGGCAAATATCCGTTCGGCTTTGGTTACGGACGTATATACGCCTGCCAAAGACGGAGAGTTTAGCTGGGAACCCTCTTTTGTTTACCATGGATTTCGTTTCGTAGAGATTTCCGGACTCGATTACCAGCCGGAACTTACCGCTTTTACGGGTAGAGTGATTTACGATAAAATGGAAACGACCGGACAGTTTGAAACGTCCAACCAGATTATCAACCAGGTATTCAAAAATGCTTTCTGGGGTATTCGCGGCAATTATCGCGGAATGCCAACCGACTGTCCCCAACGTGATGAACGTCAGGGCTGGCTGGGAGACAGGGCGACCGGTTGTTTTGGTGAAGCATTTGTGCTTGACAATGCCTCTCTGTATAGCAAATGGGTGCAGGATATTGAAGATTCTCAAAGTCCGGAGGGAAGTATCTCGGATGTTTCGCCAAGGTACTGGACCATCTACAACGACGATGTAACCTGGCCGGCAGCTTATTTCTATGCGATGAAGATGTTATGGATGCAATACGGCGATACTAATCCGATCGTAAAGCATTATGCTTCCATGAAACGGTACCTGGAACATATCCAGCAAGTATCCATGAAGGACTATATTCTTACCAAGGATACGTACGGCGATTGGTGCATGCCGCCGGAATCGCAGCAATTAATACACTCGCAGGATCCGGCTCGTAAGACCGATGGTGCGATTCTGAGTACAACCATGTATTACAGTTTATTGAATCTGATGACCGAGTTTGCAGAGATTTCCGGAAACAAAGGAGATATACCCGGATATAAGGATCTTGCTTCCAAAATTAAAGAGGCCTATAATACCCGCTTCTTCAATAAAGATTCGGCATTGTACGACAACAATACGGTTACGGCCAACATACTTTCGCTTCAATTGGGTTTAGTGCCCGAGGGATACGAAGCTAAAGTATTCGATAATATTGTAAAGAAGACTGAAGTTGATTTTGGTGGACATGTAAGCACCGGGGTATTAGGTATTCAGCAGCTCATGAGGGGACTTACCCAATATGGCAATGTGGATTTGGCTTATAAGATAGCAATGAACGAGACCTATCCCAGCTGGGGACATATGGTTAAAAATGGTGCGACCACGATTTGGGAGCTTTGGAACGGAGAGACGGCTGATCCTGCCATGAATTCTGGGAATCATGTGATGCTGCTGGGAGACTTGTTAATCTGGTATTACGAAGATCTGGCAGGAATCAAATGTGCGCCGGGCTCGGTCGCTTATAAAAAGCTGTTGATGGAACCCAAGTTTCCCCAAGGTTTGACCCATGTGAAAGCTGCCTATAAGTCGGCTTACGGAGAAATCCGGAGTGAATGGAGCAAAGAGGGGGATATCTTCTCATGGGATATTACCATTCCCGGCAATACTTCTGCCTTAGTCCGCCTCCCGAAAGAATTGAATCTAGCTTCTCCGAATCAGCAGGGTGTACGGAAAGTTACAGAGAATGAAAGCATGATTGAAATAGAACTTGGATCAGGAACTTATCACCTCTCCAACAGTAAATAATTGATTTAAACGAACTATAAGATGAGTAAGAGATTCCTCTTACTCATCTTTTTATTTATACTTCTTCTAATTAGATCGAAAACTGAAAGAATAAGCATACGAATGGAAATTGATATGCTATATTTGCAATGCAAAATAGAGCAAAATGTTTTAAATGTGTTCAATCTCAGATTATACTATTAATTTATAAAAGGTTATGAAAAGATTCTTTAGACAATGTGGAAAATTAATGGCTGCGTTTACTTGCGTAGCTGTTGCAATTGCTATGCTTGCAATTCCGGAAATGGTTTCAGCAAAGGGAAACAAGAAAGTCGGGATTCAACTTTACTCGGTAATGGATGCAGTAAGGGAAAATCCCAAAGCATCGATCGAACGTCTGGCCGGCATGGGTTACAAGGCATTCGAGTTGGTACAGTGGGGTGGCGATACGAAGGTGTTTGGACTTCCTGCAGAAGAGTTCAAAGCTCTTTGTGATCAAAACGGTGTGAAAATCATCTCTACGCATTCTAGTATTCAGGAAGATACGGCAAAGGAAGATGAGATTATGCAACGCTGGCGTCAACTTTTTGAGATTCAGAAAGCATGTGGTGGCAAATATTTTGTTATCCCTAGTTACAATGTGGACTATACCGTGAAGGATGTACAACAAATGTGTAACTATTTTAACCGTGTCGGTAAGATTGCAAAAGAGTATGGGTTGAAACTAGGATATCACAATCATGCCAACGAATACAAAAAACTTAAGGATAGCGACAAGGTTATGTGGGAATATCTTGTAGAAAATACAGATCCACGGTACGTGTGTTTCGAAATGGATGTTTATTGGTGTACAAAGGGAGGCAAAGATCCTGTAGCGTATTTGAAGAAATATCCTAAACGTATCGAGATGTTACATATTAAGGATGAATTTGTGATTGGCGAAAGTGGAACGATCAACTTCGAGGCTATATTCAACCAATTCTATAAGAATGGAATGAAGAATTACGTAGTTGAAATCGAAACTCCAAAAGCATTAAGGGAGAAGACCAATGCAGACGGCAGTAAATATACGAAGGAGCAGATTATGAATGAGATGTTCGTAGCGGCACAAAAGAGTGCGGCGTACCTTACCAATGCCAAGTTTGTAAAATAATCTCTATCCTGTTTTTAGATTTAAATCAGATCTATAAGTTATTGATCTGATTTAAATCTAATTCTTCGGGAGCAAGTATAATTCCATGCTTTTTTAAAAAGTGTAACCAAGCATCCTTGTGGAATGGTATGCTATCCACTAAAGTACCATCCATATCAAATATTATAGCTTTTATCATTGCCATTTTAACTATTAATTTATAGAGTGCTTTTATGAAGATAACGGTCTATACGTGATAATAATTGTCAAATATAATATTATTTTTTATTCTATTCTGCGAACAGAGATTTGAAAAGGTTAAAACAAAATCCATGCCTCTCTGTTACTATATATGATGAGGCTTAAGTTGTATAAAATAAATAAGAATCGGTTATTGCTATTACCCCTGGCAATATTGCTTTGTTTTTCTTGTTCACTCAAACACGAGATAAGCAGTTCTTTGATATTCCCCTCAATTCATCTGTATACACGCCTAAACCTACTGATTCGAGGGTTTGTACAACTGCGAATTTTGTATCGGTAACCGATCATCTTTCTAAAACGAAGCCTCAGGGTGAAAGTAAATTTATTGTTAACAGTTCTGATTGTGAGACTCTTTCGCTGATTTGGATAACTAAATCCGTGATTTATGAGGGAAATAAGCTTCGAGGAGAATCCGGAGTTCCCATATTTAAACTTCAACGAAAGCTAATTATTTGATTTCTAAACAGATTTTGTGTTTTATGGATTAAATACAATTTAATCCATCCATCTTTTATTTGTTTAATTTTAAATATTTAGGAATATCATGATTCAAAATAACAAAGAGTTGCAGCAAGCATACTCACTTTCCGGAGCTTTTACTCTTGCGTTGCGTTTAGTAGTTGGTTGGACCTATTTTTCTGCATTCTGGAGAAGGTTGATCCTCGATAACAAATTAATCGCCGATGAGGCAGGATACATTGGAGAAAAATTCAATCACTTTTTGCCAAACGCGTTGGGTATAAAGCCAATTATAGAATATTTAGTTTCCAACCCGGAATCACTTTGGTGGGCTATGGTACTTTTTACAGTTGTGGAGGCGATTGTAGGGCTATTTGTTATGCTGGGTTTATTTACCCGTCTCATGAGTTTGGGAGTTTTGGCACTTGCTACCGGCATTTTACTTGGCTCAGGATGGTTGGGAACCACCTGCCTTGATGAATGGCAGATCGGAATTTTGGGTATGGCAACCGGATTCTCAATCTATTTTACAGGCGGAGGTGTATATTCGATGGATCACGTCTTATTCAGGAAGTCTGCCATGCGCCAATCCAGCTGGTTCGCATGGATCGGATCGGGTGTGTTGCCTATACCCTCTAAAGTCTTAAACCGGATTATTCTTGCTGGATCTGTAGCCATATTAGGTATGACGTTGTTTACCAATCAGTATTTCCATAATGGTGTATGGGGTGAGTTGCATAATAAGTCCGTAAAACCCGTTGTGGAGATATCTGACGCAAAATTGGATAGTAGACAACTTACGTTTACAGTTTACAGAGTGGAAGGTGCTGATGTATACGGTTCATTTCTTATCGGGATTGAATTAAAAGATAAGGATGGTAACAGTCTGATTAGAAAGGATGGCGCCGAATTATCGAAATTTCAGGAATCAGATATAAAAAACCGATATGTTGCTAAAGTTAAACCTGGAAAACACAGCTTGATTATTCCTTTGGGGAGTAAAGCCGAAATCAGTGTTGCCGATGATGTATTCAACACCTTGCCAAAAGGAGAATATAGCCTGATTCTTACAGATATTAGTGGCATTACATGGACTCAAACAATACTTAATTAAGGATTGGCAAGTATAGTAAGGGATATCAGAAGCGCTTTTAAAGGCTTCTGATATCTTTTTTGCTATATTTTTCGGCTTATTTTACGTTTGATTTGCGTGCAATCATCCGTATGATGGCCGATTCTCCGTTATGTCCGGTGCCTTCCGAAAGAGTTGTTATACATTTTTCAAGTTTGATAATTTCCAGGTCCTGGAATATCGATGACAGCTCATCTTCAGAGAATAACATATCAATATCTTTGGGTCCTCCTGCCGATTCATTTTGTTTTTGATATTCACGTTGCTCCTTGCTAAAACCCTCAAACAATACATACCCGCCTGTTTTCAAGAATGGTAGTAGCCTCCTGAAAAATTCTGTTTTGTTTTCTTTGGGTATATGGGCATATATCAAGGCTATAACATCAAATTGAGAAGGTCTGTATTCAACCGAATCAAAGCTTGCAATCTGGTAGTTTATGTTTACATTCTGTTGATTGGCTAATTTTATGGCTTTGTTCCAACCCTCTTTACTAAAATCGAATGCTTCTACTTTCCATCCGCATTGGGCGGCATATACAGCATTTCGGCCTTCTCCTTCGGCAGGTAATAAAACCGTGCCGATAGGATGTTTAATAATATACTCTTTAAAAAATGCATTTGGATTCGTTCCGTAAATATATTTTCTGTCGCGGTATCTATCATCCCAGAAATTACTCATATCCATTCAATTTAAATGATAACAATCCAAAGTTACATAATAATTTGGATTTTCTCTTTAATGGCTTCTTGCTTACTGCTGATCTTTTTGAAAATATTCTGAAGGTGTCATTCCCGTAATCAGTCGGAAGTTACGTAAAGCCGTTGCGCGTGAACGATAACCTGCATCAAAAAATGCATCCTGAAAGTTTACCGGTTGCTTTGCTTTGATCTGGTTAAGAAAATCTTTTATACGCAGATGGTTTATGTAAGCGGTATAGCTTTCGTATCCATTGTCCTGTATTACCTGATTCAGTGTTGTACGGTTGGTGCAAAGAGCCTGCGCAAGTGTATTAAGTGATAAGTCGGGATCCCGCCAGGCAAAAGTATTTTCCATATATGCATTCAACCGTTCGATCAGAATTGTGTTCTTTACTTTGGAGAATGACTCAGTGCAAGGAGTAGTAGGTTCTTCCTCTATCTTTAGGGCTGTCTCTGTTGCCACTGGTTTTCTTATCAAACGGACAAACAGTTCCATATAAGCTATGTAAAGACTGCATCCCACACTTACATAGTAGTAAAGCGTACGAACTATGGGATCTTCGAAGGTTAACACCAGAATGTATGCCAACGTGTTAAGTGAAAGTGTAAAAACATACTTTCGCATCCAAACGTAATCCGTATTGTTATACCGCCGGGTGTAGGGGATAAAAAATATAAATAGAATGGGCATAAAGATTAGAAAAGCAAGCATAAAGCGAAATAACACATCGAAATTTCCTACATGAGGAATCATATCCAAAAGTGTGTTGTACGGTTTATATTCCACATTTGCCCAAAGGGAGATCTTATATGTAACCAGTATGAAAAGACAAGGAGAATACAATTTGAGTATCCGTCTGAAATTAAGCCATCCGGGCGAAATCACTTCTATAGGATACATTATATATGAGATTACCATAAAGATGGCTAGCACCAACATAGGGACGGATACGATCAATTGGGGTACTTCTCCGTTAATAAGGTTTATGAAGCGGGTTATATAATTAAAAACAGAAAAAAAAACGATGCAAGAAAGGATAGTACGTGAACGCTCTCCGTCTTTGCGGCGACTAAAGAGCAATAAAGAGGCAAGCAGACAGATTAGTGCTCCCGCAAAAATTGTAGCTAAATATATATTATGCATTATTTTCTTGATATTATGACGCAAATATATAAAAAAATCTCTTTTGTTAACTAAGTATTTAGTTTATATATAGGGGTAATTAACAAAAAGAGGAAATCCCTTGCGAGATCTCCTCTTTCATGTGACTAAATGTGTCCAGTCCATCTATCCAAGATACTTCGGTTGCTTCGGTTTAGAGTAAAAAATCAGTACCTGGAAATTAATGAATCATGTTTTCTGGATTCTTTTCATTGATATCGGCTTTTCATTGGGTATTCGATTCAGTTTTTTGTTATGTGTATTTGATGTGCAAATCTATGGATAAGTCATTTACAGCGTGTGCTATTTTTACAAATTTGATGTATCAAATTTACAATTTATGGCATTAAGTTGTAATTTATAGCCTTTTTTGTGTAATAAATAGGAACGATATCATACATAAAGGAAATAGTACATATATTTGAAAATAATTAATAACTTTGTTCATATCTAATATGAAATTATGAAATAAGTATGAAAGCACAAGTTTTAAATATGCTTCGCCTTAAAAGCAGGTCTGTTAATCTGTTTTTACTTCTCAGTATTTTCTTTTCCCTTGGATTAAATGCTTCGGATGAGTCGGATGATTCAAGGGTTAATAAATGTCGTTGGAACTTAGACTCTGACGGTGGAATTTCGTGGATCATAAACGAGGATAAGTATCCTCATTCCGATCATATTGAAATGAGTGGGAAACGGGTGTCGATTGTATTACGCTATGGAGTGAATCAAAATCAGGAGTTTGAACTTAATAAGAGCTTGATATGGCCTCTACTTAGAACAATTCCTAATAATACGCATGCAAGTCTGATGCGAAGATTTAATTGGAATCCATTGAATATAGTCCTGGCGAATGGCAAATCTCTGGATAATGAAAAGGTGGAACGTATTACTTTGGATGGCCTTTTGAGAGTTGAAAGCTTTTTTACTATGGGAGGAAAAGGGAAACTGAAAGTAATCAGAGAATATTTTCCGTCAGTTGATAAACCTGCATTAGTTGAACTCTATCGCATCATTAATCAGGAAAAGAATAGTGTGACTGTAGAAATTCCATCCAGTTTGTCGGTTATAGAAACACTTCGAGATGAAGGTGTAGATGGAAGTTACCGGTTGGCAACAGCAGTCAACCGAAACGGGAGCTATCATTTAGCCGGTGGAGATACATTACTTTTTACGGGATATATCGCTGCGTACAAAATGAATGATCCTATTGAAAAGATTGATGGAGAGGTGGAAAAACAAAAGAGGGTAGAATTAATCAGCTTTTTGAAGAGTAATTTAGTGTTGGAAACCCCAAATGACACCATTAACCGCATGTTTGCTTTTTCGAAAATAAGAGCTTGTGAGAGTATTTTTGAAACAAAAGGAGGACCGCTTCACGGTCCGGGTGGCGAATCATATTATGCTGCAATCTGGGCAAACGACCAGGCCGAATACGTAAATCCTTATTTCCCTTTTGTCGGTTATGCCTACGGAAACGAATCAGCACTGAATTCGTTCATGCATTTTTCCCGTTTTATGAATGAAGAATGGAACCCAATACCAAGTTCCATTATTGCAGAAGGTCTGGATATTTGGAATGGCGCCGGCGATAGGGGAGATGCTGCTATGATTGCATACGGTGCATCTCGCTATGCATTGGCAAGCGGTAAACCGGATGAAGCTGATAAACTTTGGCCATTGATTGAGTGGTGCCTTACCTATTGCAACATGCACCTTAATAAAGAGGGGGTGGTTCTTTCTGATACGGATGAGCTGGAGAATCGTTTTCCCAGCGGAGATGCCAATTTATGCACCTCTTCTTTATACTATGATGCATTGCTTTCGGCGGCCTATCTTTGTGATAATATGGGAAAGCCTGCGGTGAGTAAGCGTTACAGGAAACAGGCTACAATTTTAAGGGAGTCAATTGAAACTTATTTTGGAGCAACGGTGGAAGGCTTTGATACCTATGCATATTTTAAAGGAAATGATGTGCTCCGCTCGTGGATTTGTATCCCATTAACGGTAGGTATCAATGAACGTGCTGATGCTACGATTAAGGCCCTGTTTTCGCCGCGTTTGTGGACAGAGAATGGATTGCTTACACAAGCCGGAAGCAATACTTTTTGGGATAGGTCCACGCTTTATGCATTGAGAGGTGTTTATACGGTAGGGGCTATTAAACTGGCAACAGATTATTTAAATTATTACTCGAAAACCAGATTGCTGGGTGAGCATGTTCCTTACGCTATTGAAGCGTGGCCCGAAGGAGGACAGAGGCACTTATCTGCAGAAAGTGGCTTGTTTGGAAGAGTAATCACCGAAGGCTTGTTTGGAATCCGTCCCACAGGCTTTAAATCGTTTATAGTTACACCAAGACTGCCTGAAGAATGGGATAGAATGGCTTTGAGACGGGTAAATGCCTTTGATACAAGCTTTGATATAGAAGTAAAACGTTTGAAAAATAAATGGTTGGAAGTTACATTTATTGAAGGAGGGAAAACCCGGATAAGCAGAATTAAGGATGGTGCATTCTTACAGTGTAAGTTTTAATTAAGTTTGTCTGATAGATTTATTGTATGATCTGTAAAAGTGTATAAAATGAAAGAATGCCCAAATTGCCGCGAAGAGATGGAAGACAGCTATGATCTGTGTTGGAATTGCAATTACAGTATTATTGAGAAAAAAGTTGTAAAGTTTACAGAGACCGAAGAGGGAGAACGTGATATAAATTGCATTCGTTGCAATATACCCCTTAAATATGCAGGGAAATATAAGTTTCACGAAGGAGGTACACCCGGATTCTTTGGCAATTTTTTTGAATTATTTGTCAACCGTGAATCCTTCGAGCTGTATGTATGTCCCCAGTGTGGTAAAGTAGAATTCTATACTTCTGTTTGAGAAATAATTAAACTGTTTAAGCCAGGATTTCAATGTAGTTGCCTTCCGGGTCAAGCACAACACTTTCGTAGTATCCATCACCTGATGTTCTGGGTTCTCCTTCAATAACGTAGCCATCCTTACGGAAACGCTCGGTAAGGGTGTTTACAGTCTCTTTGCTACCTACGCTGATGGTAAGGTGGGCAATACCCATTTTAAATCCTCTTTTTGAAAGATTATCTGCTATTTCCGGCCGATGCATTAGCTCGATGCGACATCCACTTTCGTTGAATGTAATAAAATAAGAGGTAAACTTCTTTTGCGGATTGAAGTATTTCTCTCCTGACGTAGTATTAAAGTAGGTAAGATAAAACTGTCTCATTTTATCTACATCTTCTACCCATATTCCAATATGATCTATTTTCATGGCTTGTTTTTTATGGATTGTGGTTATCCCTTGAACAAAGATAGGTGCAAGAGTTTGAATAAACAAAGATATTGCTTTTTATTATTTTGTACCTTTGCTTACGATAAGTGAACTATTTAATCCTAAAAAAAAGAGAAAATGCAAATGAAATTTATATCACGAAAGCATGTAACCTTGCTTGTTATGAGCTTGTTACTTGTCTCGTCTTCGTATCAGGCAAAAGCACAACAAGGCTTTGTGCATGAAAGCTCTACCGAATATCAATGGCCCGAAGAAAAAGGTGTTTTAAAGAAATTGGATGCCTGGCAAGATCAGAAATTTGGTGTACTGTTTCATTGGGGGTTGTATTCCATTCCGGGTATTGTTGAATCATGGTCTATCTGTTCTGAAGATGTTGACTGGATTCCAAGAGATAGTACAATTGCATATGAAGATTACAAAAAAGATTATTATAATCTGATTCATAAATTCAACCCAACAGAGTTTAATCCGGATCAATGGGCCGAAATTGCTAAAGCGGCAGGGATGAAATATATGATTTTTACGACTAAACATCATGATGGATTTAATCTGTTTGATACAAAGCAGACAGATTTCTCTGTTATGAAAAGTGCATTTAAGGATAATGCCAGAGCCAATGTTGCCAAGTATGTGTTTGATGCATTCCGAAAAAAGGATTTTATGATTGGTGCCTATTTTTCGAAACCCGACTGGCACAGTGAATATTATTGGTGGCCCAGATATGCTACTCCAAACAGAAATGTGAATTACAAAATAGAAAGACATCCTGAGCATTGGGAGTCATTTCAGAAATTTACCTATAATCAGATTGAAGAGTTGATGAGTGGGTATGGATCTTTCGATATCCTTTGGCTAGATGGAGGTTGGGTTGCTGCTCCAAGACAGGATATTAAAATGGACTCAATTGCAAAAATGGCACGTTCGCATCAGCCGGATCTGCTCATTGTTGATCGTACCATACATGGAAAATATGAGAACTATCTTACCCCGGAGCGGGCTATTCCCGATAAACAATTACCTTTTCCATGGGAAAGCTGCATTACATTAAGTTCTGATTGGGGATGGGTGCCGAATGCTAAGTTTAAATCGGCCAACGATGTAATAGCTCTTTTAATTGAAGTAACAGCAAAAGGAGGAAGTCTATTGTTGGGCGTGGGCCCAACACCAACTGGTATTATTGAGCCAGAAGTAGAAAGAATTTTACGTGAAATAGGAGGGTGGTTAAAAGTTAATGGTGAGGGAATTTATAACACCCGTATTACCCCTGTTTACCACGCAAGTAATGTTTGGTTCAGCTCCAGTAAAGATGGATTTAAACTTTACGCACATTACATCCCATCCAAAGATGCGGATATGCCGGATACAATTGAGTGGGAAAATAATATTCCAGCAAAGAATAGTTCAGTCGTATTACTCAAGACCGGCGAAAAGTTGAAATGGAGCCGTAGCGGTAATAAAATAAAGATAAATTTGTCTCGTAAAGCCAAACAACTTAATGAACCTCTGGTCTTTGCCTTTAATATAGAGAAAAAATAACCGAATATAATTTTTATAAGATTATTTCATTAAGTAGTCTTTTTTGAATAACGAAATTCAGCCATCTGGATTTTGTAAGATAGACAGGAGTGATGAGTCAAAGCATCACTCCTGTCTATCTTATGTATTATCATTAAAAAAATATCTAAAAAATAAATCCTAACTAAATAGGTTGTATTATCAAAATTGTTCCTATATTTACGGCGGTGTAAATAACTTTTAGTTTAACCAACGAATATACGATTATGAAAAGAAACCTACTGATTTTTTTATTAAGTGCATTTTCTGTGCTGACAGTTTTTTCGCAAGAATTTAGTTTTAAATTTGGTAAAGTAAATGACCACGAATTATCAATGAGTTTTTATGAAAAAGACACTACGGCGTCAGCAGTATTTATATACAACAAATCGGATGTTTATTACGATTACCGTTCTGATGATTTTAAGTTGATTTACAACTTCGAGTCTAAAATCAAAGTTTTGAAACCTGAAGGAAACGCTTGGGCAGATGTTACAATCCCTTTTTATAGTCCTGAAGATCAGTCTCAACCTAGAGAAAGCATTGCCAAACTGGAAGCTTGGGCCTACAATTTGGATAATGGAAAGATTGTAAAGACTAAACTTGAAAAAAACTATATATTTGAAGAACAGATAAATAGTAAGTGGAAGCAACTAAAATTTTCTGTACCGTCTGTTAAGACAGGTACTGTAATTGAATATAAATATTCAGTTACATCTCCTCTTTATGATAGGATATATGATATGGTAATTCAGCAAAATATTCCAGTCATATATGGAAATCATCAAATTGTTATTCCGGAATATTTTATATTCAATAAGGAAGTAAGAAATGCAGATCTATTAAAACAAGAAACAATCCCTGAGTCAGTGACGTTTCATGTAGGAGGTGGATCGCAGGGATCTAATGTTATCCGTTGTAACGCCACTAAATATTTATTTACTGTCGAAAACTTGCCAGCATTAAATAATGAGCCCTATTTATGGAGCCCCGATGATTACAAAGCACAAGTTATATTTGAATTGGCAAAATTAGAAATTCCGGGAGTGTTGTATAAATCCTTTACAACTGATTGGGATAAAATAGATGAGATGCTGAAAGGTGATTCTGAATTTGGTCCAGTTCTTAAAATGCAGAATCCTTACAAAGAGGAATTAAATGCTTTAAATCTTGGAGCATATAAAACAGAAGAAGATAGAATTAGGGCTGTCTACAAATTGCTCAAAAGTAAGATTTCATGGAATAACCAATATGGTTTTTATGGAGGAAATGTTAGAAAAGCTATTAAGTCCGGAACAGGTACTAATGCTGAAATAAACTTTGTGTTGATTAGCATGCTAAAAGATGCCGGATTAAGCGCTTACCCAGTAATGATAAGTCGAAGGGATATGGGAATTTTACCCGTTTTGCATCCATCAGTTTCTAAGTTGAATACATTTATTGTTGGAATTGGAAATACAGACAGTACATTTGTCTATATGGATGGATCCGTCTCCAAAGGAGATATAAATGTGATTCCTCCAGTATTATTGGTTAACAGAGCACGTGTTTTTAGAGAGAACGGACAAGGGTCATGGGTTGATTTGAGTAATATTGGAAAGCATGGTGTTAATATTGTCTCTGTTTGCTCGCTGAACTCGGACGGTTTATTAAAAGGAAAACGAAAGGTTTATTACGCCGGTCAGTTTGCCTCTGCACTAAGAGATGTCTTTATCAATGAAAAAGATAGTGCTGCATTTATAGAAAAAATTCAGACGAATGGAGAAATGAAGATTGATAATAGTTCTTATAAGGGGATGTCGGAGTTTTCTCCGTTGCTTGAAGAAGAGCTTACTTTCTCAAAAAGTACTTCGGTTACCGATGATTTTATTTATGTAAACCCCTTGATTTTCCCACATTTGACTCAGAATAAATTCATTAAGGAAGATCGTAAACTTCCTATCGAATTTGATTTCCCTTATTCGTATAAGATCAGAACAATTTTAGATATTCCAGAAGGATATGTAATTGAAGAACTTCCAAAATCTATTAAGATTGAACCAGGGCATGGCGGTTGTTTTTGTAGTTATGTTGTTTCAAAAACGGATAAACAGGTTGTGATAAATTATACGTTTAACATGGATAGAGTTTACTATACAGCAGAAGAATATAAAACTTTACGAGAGTTTTGGACGCGAATTATCGAGAAAAACACAGAAATGTTGGTTTTTAAAAAGGTGTCTTGATCGAATAAGTGAATTACAGTTACCAATAAATCTATGGTATGAAAAACTTTTGTTTTTTTGTTTTGTTCCTGTTTAGTATTGTAGACACAGCTGCTCAGGAAAAAGTTATATTGCCTGCAATTGCAGATTCACTCAAAGCCAATGCTTATTCTGTTGTAAGAGAAAATAGATTACAGTTTATTTATGAATCCGATGTTAGTGGATTGCATAAAGAAAAGCTTGTGTTAACTGTTTTGAATGAAAAAGGAACGGAGTCTGCTAACTTTATTTATACGAGTGATACTTTTCGGGAATTGGTTAAGTTTAATGGAGCAATTTATGATTCATTCGGGAATTTGATTCGTAAGATGAAAATGGCTGACTTAAAAACCTCTGAATATACTGATGAGTTGGCTTCAGATAGTAAAACTTACTATTATGAAAGTACTGTAGCTTCTTATCCGTATACCATAGTATATGAATGGGACGTGAAGTATAAAAAAGGAATCATAGCGTTTCCTGTGTTTATTCCTCAGTGCAGTTTTAATCAATCACTTGAAAATGCCTCCTTTCAGCTTGTAGTTCCTAATACGATGGACCCTATCTTTAAGACGAAAGGAGAAATGCTAATGCCAAAAAAGAGCCAGGACGGTAAAAGCTCTATCTATGAAACTATGGTAAGTAATTGTACTGCAATAGAAAATGAACCTTTTACAGATGCGTTGTCGTCTTTTGTTCCAATTTTATATTCAGTACCCAGACAATTTTCATATGATAAAACAAGGGGAGATATGACTGATTGGAAGACATTCGGTTTATGGCAATATGGGTTGTTAACTGGTAGAGATATTTTACCTGAAACGATTCGTCCGATTCTTACGGAGATATCAAAAAATTGCCAGACTGATCGTGAAAAAGTGAAAGCAGTCTATGATTATCTGGCTAAAACATCTCGGTATGTAAGTATTCAATTGGGGATCGGAGGACTACAGCCTATGCCAGCAGCTGAGGTCTGCCGTTTGGGTTTTGGAGACTGTAAAGGGCTTTCAAACTACATGTTTGCAATGTTAAAGGAGTTGGGTATCCATTCTGTTTATACAGTAATAAGCACTGCCAATCCAAGGTTAATTCATGATTTTGCAAGTGCCAATCAGATGAACCATGTAATTTTGCAGGTACCTCTTGAAAAAGATACTTTGTGGCTTGAATGTACCAACCCCCAGTTGCCTTTTGGATATATCCATCGTAGTATTGCAGGACATGATGCTTTGTTAATAAAAAATACAGGAGGAGAAGTGTGTTGTTTACCATCATATCCAGACACATTGAATAAGGAAAGCCTTTTTGTGAATATTGAGTTAGCAGGCGATGGTGGAGGAAATATAGATGTAAAGCAGAACAGTGAACTTTATCAATATGAGGCATTAACTGGATTTGTAAATCTGGATCTTGAAAAAAAGAAAGAATTTATACGAAGAGGAATTGATTTAACACAGGGAAGCATAAGTAATCTTACTTATAGCGAATTAAAATCTGATTTACCAGTAATGCAGATAAATTATCGGTTGGATTATGACAAGTACAGTTCCAAAACAGGAAGCCGATTATTTGTTCCAGTCAATATTTTTCGTCGAGGTGTTAAAACACTCTCAGCAGGTAAAAGAAATCACCCCTTATATATTTCGTATGGATATGCCGATAGCGATACTATTAGCTTTAATTTGCCTGATGGTTACTCAATAGAGGCATTACCAAAATCAATTGATATTGAGCAACCGTTTGGAAGCTTTATTTCAATCCTAAAAAATGAAGGAGGAAAGCGTATTACTGTTATACAGAAACTACAAATTAATTCCGGCAGATATGATACCAAGTTTTATTCGGCATTTGTTAATTTCTGGAGTGAAGTAAATAAAGGGTATGCAAATAAGATAATTCTAAAGAAGATGGAATAAGTATTTATCAAGTAAAAGATGATAAAGTGTTAGTTACTTATTTATTTACGATATAAAGGACTGTTTACTAAAAACAGTCCTTTTATTCCTCAGACTTAACAAGGGTATATAAGTAGGCTGTTTTTGTACAGTCTTGAATTGCAAGTGTATCACCCTTTATATATACCGGATAGGCTGGATTTGTTTCATAGAAAGCATCCATTAGGAATGCTTCGTAGCCTGCTCCTGTGTCGGATTTACGCCAGTTCAGCTTACCTGGTTCACTTTTTCCATCTTCAATCCAGATGTAATTGTCGCCGTCAAATTCAATGTATGTGTTTTCGAATTCACATAATTGGCTGTTGTTTTTACCACTAATCAGTTCCCACTTACCCTTTACTAGATCTTTTATTTCAGGAAGAGATTTGTCTAGAAGACTCGTGTTAACAAGCTGCTTTACCTTATCTGAGTTTGTTTTATCTTCAGGTTTCATCTGGCAACTTACACAGGAAAAGAATAAACAGATTAATAAAGAATTTACCGCAACTTTCAGGATAGTCATACTTATTAATATTATGTTATAATTACTTCCCAAATTTATATATTTATTATTTTTTAATCAATATCCTGTGCGTATTCTTTAGGCTTATTACACAATTATGTTCCAATGCTTCTATCTTGTATATTGAATCATTACTTTTGTATCTTATTAATGAATGAACATACATGGAGCAGACATTGATTGAGATTAAGGGAGCTGTTCCCCGAATCGAATACCTCAGGTATACAGAACCGGTTTCCTGGCAGATAAATGAAGGTCATCATTGGGCTATTGTCGGGCCAAATGGAAGCGGAAAGACAGTTCTGACAGATATGCTTATCGGAAAATATGCTTTGAAGTTGGGTGAGGTGAGCTGTATTGACAGAAACGGAGCTAATTTAGCTGTCTCCGCTGTTGTTAAAAGTGTTGCCTTTAGAGATATCTATAGCTTAATTGATGCCGATACCAGTTTTTATCAGCAGCGATGGAACAAAGGGATTGAACAGGATGTGCCGATAGTGAAAGAGCTTGTTGGCAAGGCAGATCAGAAGTGGCTTGACGAATTGGTGGACTGGTTCGGGATAGAAGATCTATTGGAAAAAGAAGTAAATCTTCTTTCCAGTGGAGAGTTGAGGAAGTTTTTGATTGTTAAATCTCTGCTGACTAATCCTCGGGTGTTGATTCTTGATAATCCATTCATCGGATTAGATGTATCATCACGCAGTGTCTTAAACAAATTGTTGATTCGTTTGTCGGAATTAGACAATTTGCAAATCGTATTGGTTTTGTCTGACCCGGCCGATATCCCTGATTTCATTACGGATGTACTGCCAGTTAAAGATAAAAAGCTTTATCCCGCTTTATCGGCAACCGAATTTATTAGCTCTATTGATTTGCAAGATCATCTGTTTCCACCCCGGCACTCTGCATTGTCTCATATTCCCGGGTTAGGTTTGCGGGAGCAGGACCTTAGTTACGAAAATGTGGCGGTTTTAAAGAATATACATATTAAATATGGATCCCGTTCAATCTTAAAAGATTTGAACTGGACAGTAAAAAAAGGAGATAAGTGGGCCTTATTAGGTCCGAATGGTTCCGGTAAATCAACCCTGCTCAGTTTGATATGCGGCGATAATCCGCAGGCTTATGCTAATGATATAACATTGTTCGACAGGAAAAGAGGATCCGGAGAAAGCATTTGGGATATTAAAAAACGGATTGGATATGTATCGCCTGAAATGCATATTTATTATCAACAGAATACGAAATGTGTGGATGTGGTTGGTTCCGGTTTTTTTGATACAATCGGGCTATACAGAAAGTGTTCTTCTCAACAGGAAGAGATGGCAATGGAGTGGATGAAGCTTCTGGATGTATCTCATCTTAGAGATATAGCCTTTCAGCATGTGTCTTCAGGAGAACAACGTTTGCTTTTATTTGCCAGAGCGATGGTTAAAAGACCTGAGTTGCTTATTCTTGACGAGCCCATGCATGGACTGGATATTGTAAACAAAAGAAGGATTAAAAGATTCATCGAATCGTATTGCAGTGAGAATATTACACTCATTTATGTAACTCACTATCGGGATGAACTCCTGGATATAATTGACAAGCAGCTCGTCTTAAAAAAGCAACAGTGAGATAATTCTGCTTTATGGGAAGATAATACGGAATCTTGTAAGTCCGTCGTCTGTTGTTAAAAGAGAGAAAGTACAATTGTGTTTATGTAGTACTTCCCGAATAAAAATCAGGCCTAACCCTTGACCATTCGGTTTCGTTGAAAAAAAAGGAGTGAAGAGCCGGGATTCTGTCTCTTTGTTTATACCCTTTCCTGTATCTGCGATTTCTAATCCATTAGGCCCGGCAAAAGTACGTATGTAAATTTTTCCATTGTATTCAATAGATTCAGCTGCGTTTTTAATGATATTCAATACAACTTGTTCAATTAATACACTATCTGCCCTTACAAGTAAGGGGGCTTCTGTAAACTCAGTTATCAATTCAATCTGACGATTGTTGCATATATTTTCCATGAATCGTTTTCCGGACTCTAGGAGTTGGTTCAGATTGTGTGTCTTAAGTAAAGGATCTGGTATCTTGACAACATCAGCAAAATTTGTGATAAATTTACTCAAGCTATAACAACGTTCGATCGATATACGCATGATTTCGCAAATATCTTCGCAATTTTCCATTTCTCTGAATGTATTCTCCAGAGAATCTAAAGTGGATGTAATCCCAGCTGTTGTATTGTTGACTTCATGTGCAATCATCCGAATCACTTTTTCATAGGCCTTTTTCTCAGCTTTGAATACCTCCTGGGTCAGACTTTCAATAAGGAAAAATGGATGCTGAAAACCGTTGTCAATAAAAGATGATTGAGTACATTTATATATATTTGAGTTGTTAAGTCTTATAGTCTGAGGATTGTTTATTTCAATATTCTCAAGCTCGCATGCCAATATTGAATCAAGCTCAGAAAGTTTTTTCCCTTCTACTTTATCAGTTTCAGAAAGAGTAAGAATCTTACGGGCAGAAGGATTTAAGGAAACTATCTCTCTATCCAGGTTCAGAATAATAACGCCAAGAGGAGATGCATTAATAAGAAGATCAAGAAAATGATTTTGCTCGCGGATATGAATCCGTTCGTTTTTAAGCTGTTCCATCATTTTATTAAATACATCTACAATCCGATCTGCATCGGCCTGACCTACTAATCGTAACCGGGAGCTAAAATCTTGCTCCTTAAGTAAGTCCATTCCATTACCTATAATGTAAAGTGGCTTTACAATACGACGATAGAAATATAGAAGATAAAGAGCTATGAACAGAATAAGTAATTCTACTGAAATAAAAAGAATATGAGAGGAAGAATAAAAGGCAAAGTAGCTAACTAATGCCATTAGGGACAATAGCAAAATTGTTAACATCCAGAACAATCCTTTAATTCTCATAAACTATTATTTCCTTAGTATTATATCATATTTATCCAATCTGCGATATAAAGATGCACGGCTTATGCCTAAAGCCATTGCAACGTGTGATAAATTTCCGTCATACTTATCAATTGCACTAAGTATGGATTGTTTTTCAAGTTCATCCAGAGTCATTCCCTTTAATGCTATAGTTTCCTGAGTTTGCTTTACGTCTAATGCTTTTCCACCCTGATTTTCAAAGGCCCGGGCATCCAATATAGGTTTTCTACAAACCAGGATTGTTCGTTCAACAAGATTTTTTAGCTCGCGGATATTTCCAGGATAGGGGAGGCGTTGTAAATAAATCAGAGCGTCTGATGTGAACCGGAACTCAGGTAAATTATTCCGTTCTGCATATTGGCAGGCAAAGAATTTTGCTAATAACGGGATATCTTCGGCACGCTCTCGCAGTGCTGGTAAATGGATGCTGATAAGATTGATCCGGTAGAAAAGATCTTCCCTGAATGTGTGCTCGGTTACCATATCCCAAAGATTTCGATTTGTAGCGCTAACAACTCTTACGTCTGCTTTTCTGGGCTTACTATCACCCAGCACTTCAAAGGTTTGATCTTGCAAAACACGTAAAAGCTTAACCTGGCAGCTCATATCCAGATCGCCAATTTCGTCTAAAAAGATTGTACCTCCGTTGGCCATTTCAAATCGTCCGGTCCTGTCATTATATGCATCTGTAAAGGCTCCCTTTTTATGTCCAAACATTTCGCTTTCGAACAGATTCTGACTAACTCCACCCAAATTTACCTTTACGAACGGATTTTTTTTTCGTAAACTGTTTGTATGAATGGCTTCGGCTATAAGTTCTTTACCTGTGCCGCTTTCGCCGGTAATCAATACAGGTGCTGTAGTAGATGCAATTCTGGAAACAGTACCAAGTACATCCAAAAGAGCGGGACTCTGACCGATGATTTTATCAAAATGAAATTTCTTGTCGGCTTCACTTCTGCTCATTGGCTCCGAATCTTTCTGTTCGCTCAATTTTAATGCATTACGAACCGAATTTAGCAGAACAAGATTATTCCATGGCTTCGTTATGAAATCAAATGCCCCAGCTTTCATTCCCAGAACAGCCAACTGAATGCTTCCCCAAGCAGTCATCAAAATCACTGGAACATTAGGGTGAAAGATCTTAACCTGACGAAGTAGATGGAGTCCTTCTTCTCCGGAGGTTGTCAGCGTAAAATTCATATCCATCAGAATTAACTCCGGTGCAAGGATACGTACTGCATCCAAAGCCTCTTTCGGTCCTGAAACAGCGTTTACTTCAAATCCTGCGCGTTTTAATAAAAACGATAAAGAGGATCGAATGGATGCATCGTCATCAATTATCAAAATCATACATTATCCTATTGGTTTTCAAAAATACAAATTAATAATCAGTTTCTAACTATTTTTTCAAATTCGGCATCCAGCGTGCTTTTAGACAGAAAATCAAAAAGGGTGATACTCCGAATGTTATAATAGTAATTCCAGTAGAGATAAAGCTCTTCAATTTCTTTTTGTACAGCTTCGTCTTTGCTTTTTTGCGCATCATTGAGATCAAGAATGTTGATTTTACCTATCATAAATGTTTCGATTGCTGTTTTATAACGCTTTTGAGCTATAGCACTTGCCTGACTGGCAATAGATAACTGACCTGCCTGATTGTTAAAGTTTTCAACCAACAAAAAGATATCCTGATTAAAGTTCATCTGTTCCTGACGGGTTTTTGAAAGGATTACTTCTCTGTTTGACTCGGCTACTTTAACTTTTCCTTTGCGCTTTCCCCAATCAAGTAATGGAATGCTAACTCCAACCTCTACAATCTTACTGTTTTGCAGATTATTATATACACTTGAAAAACGCTGATCTGTTCCGCTGTAACCGAACGATGCATACAAGTTAATGCTTCTTCTGTTACCTTTGGCTGTTGCGACTGCATAATCAGCCTCTAACTGACGACGAAGAATGTTTTTGGCAAACGAATTATTTTCTTGCGCTTTATCCAAAACCTCTTGATATTCCATACGGAATGATGGTAAGGATTCGGGAATCACCGGCTCAATCTCTGTTTGCTCTCCTAAACCTAAAAAAGATCGAAGTTGAAACATTCTGGCATTTCGGACAGATTGAGCTTCGGTTACTTTGCCTTTTGCTTGTAGAGCTGATAGATTAAGCTGCATCAGTTCACTTTCAGATATTTGTCCGATTTTCCTTTTAGCCAAGGCAATTTCATGCAGTTTGATAGCATTTTCAAGATTCTGTTGAGCTATTTTTAAGTTTTCCTGGGCCAATAACAGGTTGAAGAAACCCGAGATTGCGGATAAGGTTACTCCCTCAACCCGCTCAATATAGTGTGCTTTTGCTTCCTGGTAACGAACAGGCTGTATTTTTCTGTTCCACTTTTGGATATTGACTCCCATAATCGGTTGAGTTATTGTAATACCAATTGGAGAGCTCATAAATTCGTTAAAGGCACCATGACCCAACTGCCGGTTAAGATCCAGACCTGATTTTAAGGATACCTTACCTCCGGTTAAAGCAATATTCTGATCAATTGATACACCTCCCGTAATTCCTAAGGAATTGTTGCGAATGTAGGTATACGAGCCATCCGACTGTTGGTATTTGCTGAACGTACTATTATAAGCAGGAATGGTTCCTCCAAAATTTACTTCCGGGAGCTGGTCGGCCTGATGCGTACGGTATTCCCAATATGCAACTTTTAGCTCATTTAATGCTACGGCGGCATCAACGGATTGAAGTTGGGCAATCCTGATTGCTTCAGTAAGTGTGAGATGTTCGGTCTTTAATTCTTCTCCATGGAGAAAAAATACAGGACAAAGCAGTCCCAATATAATTAATTTAACTTGTGTCATAGATCTGTCATATTAAATTACAGTATTTTTTGCTTTAACCAATGTTCATGCTATTCGTAATGTAATGCATCCGCCGGAGAGATTCTTGAGGCTCTGTAGGACGGATACCAGTTGCCAAGTAGTATAACTGCAATGAGTAATCCGCTGGTTACACATGTATTTATTATAAAACGGCCAAAAGTAAGGTCCATTTGATCGGCCGAAATAAATTCAAGTTTTTGCATATTAAAGCAAATCAGTATGGCGGGTATTGCAGCAATAAAAAATAGTAGCAGACTTTCATGGAACATAATTTTAAGAATGTTTCTTCTGCTGCTTCCAACAGCCATCCGTAATCCGATTTCCGATTGTCTTTGTTCAATCCTAAACCAGAAAGTGCCGATTACAGCCAAAAATATGTTTATTAAAAAGAAGATGGAAAACCCCACTCTATACTGTAAACTGCTTGTTATTCCTTTGTTTCTAAGATATTCTTTTCTTACGTTTCCCAAAGGTTGTATATCTGCAAGAAAGAAATTACCAATATTCAGCGGTATTTTCATTTCTTGTTTGAATTTCTCAGCAAAATTATTCGCTGGGAAGGATGATTTAGTTCGAAAAAAGATTTCATAGTAGCTCCAGATATCCTGATCGTTCTGAGTCAATAATTCTGCATTATTTATGGGAAATAGAATGAATGCTTCGGGTCTTGTATATTCGTATGGTTTTATGTTGGTAGTTACTGCCAGAATATTAACTTGAGAACTGTCATTTTTCAGATTAAGAACTTTCTTCGTTGTTGGTTTACCGAAAAATAGTTTTTCGTTGACTGTTTGAGAGATAATAGCCTGTTTCCTTTTATTGGATACCGGTTCCGATACAAAGTTCGAGATAGCTTTTGATAAGTCTTCGGATGAATCTCCATTTTCCGGTTTGATTTTGAATATGGTAAAATATTCAGGACTTACTTCATATACCTGGCACTGGAGACTTGTAGAATCGAGTGTGTAACTATTAAACATACTTGCGGAGCAATAGGGATACGACCATTTACCAAAGCCCACTTGTTCAACGTTTGGATGTTGTCTTATCCTATCTATTATACGAAAAAAGTTTTTACCGGGCTCTTCACTAGCTTCCCCATAATTGAAATGCTTCGGATTATCCGGCTGACGGACGGATAATTTTACCAGATAGGTGTCCTTGATTTCAAAACCGTTGGGAGTTGTAGCTGTTACTCCAAGTACCGTGAAAAAGTCGACGATATACCAAAGTAATATGAAGACGAGGAATAATTCCAGGATTATCCACCCGTTGCCACTTCGCTGATTCCATATTATTTTAAATAAATGTTTTATCATAATTTGTATTATTTGTCATTAATAGCTTCAACAATACTCGTTTTTGTTGCCCTCCATACAGGGAAGAAAGCAGAAAGGAGGTTCAATAGAACACATACAATAAAAGCATAAATAAAAATCGGAAAATTGATCATCATTTCCGGATCAAGCTTTACATTTATATTCATGTTCGTATAATAGTTTGGTCCTAACAGCAATCCTTTCAATCCTAATATTAAGATATAGGAGAGGATTAGTCCGATTATACCTCCAATAAAGGTTAAAAGAAGATTCTCAACCAATACCTGACTTATTAGGGTATTCCGATTAGCTCCGAAAGCTTTTCTGATTCCTAATTCTGAAATACGTTTACGCATTCTGGACGAGGTGAGTCCTGACAAATTTACTGCAGGGACAAGGAGAAAGATTAATCCGATAAGTGAATATTTCCACATTAAAACATGGGGCTTTTCTCTGTAGTCCATTTCACGCAATACGAACTCTTTTTGAGTGTAAGGAATTCCATCCCTAAACTCATACTGGTATTCTTTTAATGAGGTATTGTAAAGCAACTGTTTCTGTTCCATTTCTTTTCGGATTTTAGGAAAGTCGGCCGGTTCTTTAGCAAGTATATATACTTGTAATGCCCCAACAATATTTTCTGCGTTTGAAGTTTCTGTTACAGAGGATAGAGTTGTGTATGGAACCCAGATATCAGCATATACCAGCGACATTACAGATGAAACATCCTTTACAACTCCTGATATGTTATATTCAATCTCATTAACCATTACTGACATATTGATCACATCCGTTTTCCCAAAGATTTTACGGGCCATTGTTTCACTTAGTACGACTTTCCGTATACCGCTTTCAAAATCGGCTTGTAAATAGCCATTTCCGTGTATAAATGAAAATTGAAACATCTTCCAGAAGTTTGCATCTGTACTCATTACCATCGTTTTAAATTGATCGGCACCTCCAGGAAGCTTTGTGTATATATCTCCAATCAAATAGTTTAAATTATCCGGATTTGTACCTACAGCAACCAGTTCCGGGGTTTGAAGAGTGTAGAAACATTCTTTCACCGTTTTTCGAGATAGATTTGAATTCATCATTCCTTGCTCATCTTTTTTTATTGCTGCAGCCCGGGGAACCAATAACATTCTGTCTCGGTGAATTTCCGGAGCAATATTTGCAGTACGAGCATGAAATACAATCGCAAGTACCATAACCATGGCAATCGCCATCCCTGTTCCTATTATGTACACAGTACTATAGAACCGGTTTTGCGTCATTAAATTCCATGCTTGTCTAAAATATTGTTTATACATATTGTATCTGGATTTATTGGATCTGACGACCATCAAAAAAGCGGATAATTCTACTGGTTTGCTGCGCCTGCATTTCATTGTGGGTTACCATGATTATGGTGCGACCATCTTCTTTGTTTAGACGATGAAGAATATCCATTACTTCTACCCCCATTTTGCTATCCAGATTTCCGGTAGGCTCATCAGCCAAAATAATTTCCGGATTTCCAACAATGGCACGTGCAATGGCAACACGTTGACACTGACCTCCGGATAATTGTGTCGGGAAGTGACGCATACGATGTTTTAATCCCACTTTATCCAGAACGGCTTCGGCCGCTTTTCTTCGTTCTGATGAAGAAACGTTTCTATAAAGCAATGGTAGTTCTACATTATCAAGTACGTTTAACGAGTTAATGAGGTGAAAGCTTTGAAAAACAAAACCTAAATTAAGATTTCGAAAAGCAGCAAGCTGTTTATCTTTCATTTTTTCTGTAGGAATTCCATTTATTTCTATAGTACCTGAACTCGGTTTATCCAGTAGTCCGATTATATTCAGAAGAGTGGATTTTCCACATCCCGAAGGTCCCATAATGGAAAGAAACTCACCTTTTTTTACTTCCAGATTTACATTTTCGAGGGCTTGTGTTTCGATCTCTTTTGTCCGATACACTTTATTAATTCCATTTAATTTAATCATGATATTCTTGTATTTATTACTTTGTTATTTTTTATTCGTAATGTAAAGCCTCTGCAGGAGCCAGATTAGTTGCTTTACGTGCAGGAATCCAGATACCTAGTGTAATCATTCCGGCCAGAAGTAACCAGGCACTACCTATTGTTATGCAGAATCGCCACAACGACAGAGGTAGTCGGATTGTATCCATTATATCGAAATAGGCCATATTGAGCATAAAAAGAATAATGAATGGTAAGGTGAATGAGAATAGACAAATCCCTTCCAGATTCATGTACTTGTAAAGACTATACTTACTAGATCCAATGGCCATGCGAAGCCCTATTTCACCTCTGCGGTTTTCTGTCCACAACCAAAATGTTCCTACGATACCGAAGAATACATTTATCAGCAAAAAAGCCATCAGAGAGAACTTTATTTTCATATTGCGTTCACGGTAACTTAAAAGTTGGGAGCGTTGATCTTCTATTTTCTTCACGCCATATACATAGAGATTGCTTGCATTTAAGCGATCACCCATTTCTTCGAGGAAATGGTTTATATCTTCCTTTGTTTTCGAATGCTTCATCCTGACGCATAATTCAGCTTGCTGGGCACCAAAATAGTTGACGTATTCTTCCAGCGTTTTACCAGTTAGGACCTGATAAAAACAAGGAGCACTAATTTCATAATCGGAAGGACGGATGGGCTGACATACAGCTGCAACCTGATTTCCATTACCTTGTCCGCTGAATGAGACTCTTTTCCCCTTTGCACTTTGATTATTGTAGAATTGTTTTTCGAGATCGGCCGAAAGAACAACCGCATCCTGAACCCCGTTAAGCTGAGGCATAACTGCTTTTCCTTCTTTATCCAATACGCTGAATACTTTAAAATACTCGGGTGTTACCCTGCGTACCTGGAATGATTGTTCGTTTACTTTTGTCGTATCAGTCTCTTCTGTCGGAGTAATTGAAGTCCACGAGTTCCCAAAAGAGTATGGACAAGAATAAAATGTTGCACAGACCTCTTCAACTTCCGGATTCTGACGGATATTCTCCATCAATTTTAATAAAGATTCTGTTTCCGATAAACTTACAAGTGAATCCGGTACATACCCGGGTGCTTTATTATTAAGTTTAGCAAGTTTTAATTGATAAGTGTTTTCAATATTGTAGCCTAAGGGAGAAAAGTAAGTATATGCATCAACAAGCAACGCATCCAATATTGTAACGAGAGCTCCAAATACAAGGAGCAATTCAATAAAAATCCATCCATTGCTACGCTTCTGAAACCATAGCATTTTTATTATCTGCTTTATCATTGTTGTAATGTTTTTATTTATTCATTTCCTTTGAGAGCCTCAACAATTGGCTGCTTAGCAATTCGTAAGGCTGGTATCCCTGCGCTGAGGAAGTTCATTAGCAACACAAAGAATAAGGTTGCAACAAATGTTCCAGGCTGGAAAAGCATATCGGAGTTAATCATCGTATTGTTTTGTAATAGGAAGTCTTTACTTATATTGAGAAGTCCGAAAGAAAATAGTAATCCCAGGGCACCTCCCAATAGTGTAATTACCAGATTTTCATACAAAATCTGAGAAACAAGCTTTGAATACGTAGCACCAAAAGCCTTACGCAGTCCAACTTCACTTTTCCGTCGTTGAATGGATGCTTGTGTAACGCCAATCAAATTCAAGGCTGGAACCAGAAGCATAAAAAGGACCAATGATCCGGTTTCCAATATAAAGTCTTTGTAATCAACTTTTCTGAAACCTTCAGATCCCATTGCAATATCAAGTCTTGAAATCGGATTCTCGGCAAAACCTACTTTGTAAAGTTGTTTTCCTTCATTATAACGTGCTGTCTGCTGTTTCAGCTCGGTTCGTATGGATGCAAAATCTTTGGAATGCTTAGCTAAAATACAGACGTTAAAACCTCCCGAAATTCCATCGGCATATTGTAGACTCATTAGCTGGTCTTTGGTTGTATAAGGAATCCATGCTTCAGCGTATGAATCTCTTGCAGCTCTGCTTACTTCTTTTACTACTCCTGTAATTGAGTAGTTGATGAAATTAATTACTATATTTTTCCCTAAAACATCTGTCGTTCCAAATAACTCTCGTGCAGTCTGATCTGTTATTACGGCTTTAGGTATTCCGGATAGGAAATCGGCTTTTTCGAAAGGCTTTCCTGTAATGAAGCGGAAATTAAAAATTGACCAAAATCCATCATCCGTATACTTTACATTATACTCTTTGAATAATCTTTTATTGGGGAGTGAGATTGGCAAATCTTCAGAATAAATAGCTGTTACCTTTTCCGGCGTTTTAAGTGAATAAAAACATTCCCTTACAACTTCGGCCGACATGTTTCCTCTGTTGTTATCGGTTCCATTTTTGCTGGTCGCCTCTGTTCCCTGGATATACAGCATCCTGTCGCGATTATATTCAGGATAATAACCACTCAGCTGAATCTGAAACAAAAGAACCACAACCATAACCATTGCTATGGATAATGCTGTTCCGATAATCGAAATACAACTTACCAGTCTATTCTCTTTCAATAGTTGAACAGCTTGTTTTATGTGTTGTTTAATCATAATATTATCTGTTAGTTTTTAAATTTCAATTTTTTCTTATTCTTATAGTTTGTCATATCCGAAATAATTACCTTATCACCGGGTTGCAATCCATCTATCACTTCAACAAACTCGAAGTTGCTGTCTCCTAATCTGATTTTCTTCTTAATCAAGTTACCACCGTTGATAACAAATAGCTCGTAATCTCCCTTACCAACATAGTAGGATCCATTTGCAATCCGCATAACATCCTCCTTTACGGCATTCATTACGTATACATCGGTCTTTAATCCGGAGCGGAGCCGGGGGTGATTGTCGTTGTCCAATTGAACAGTAAAAGATATGACTCCGTTTTTTGATAATGGAGTAATATCGCTAACTGTACCGTTTAATTTCTCGCTACCGATTTTTACCATAACTTTATTACCTGTCGCAATTCGATCTCCATAGGTGTCTGCTATTTCACCGTCAATTTTAAAATGAGAGAGATCAGATACAATGGCTATTTTTGAACCTTGAACTACCTGAGCTCCCAATTCACTGTTAATATAGGTTAGAATTGCTTTACGCGGAGAACGTACTTGTGCATCTTCCAGCGTCCTTTTCGTTTCGGCCAGACCTTTTCTGAAAATATTTAATTCCAATTCTTTCACTTTCAGATCTGCTTTGCCAAGAGCCTGCTCATTCAAATACTTTTGTTCATCTTCTTTTAACTGTAATTCGCCAACAGTAAAGCTAAGTTCAGCCTGACGTACTTTGTCGGTTGTTCCAGCCCCTAAACTGTCCAGATAACGTTCATTTCGTAATTCAACCTCTTTTCTGCTCAGTTCCATTCTTGAAACCTTTAACTTCATTTCCATTTCGGATAATTTGCTGCGAATGTTAACTCTTAGCTGTTCTAGCTGTAATCTTTTCATTTGTTCTTCGTCCAAGAGTTTTTGAAAGTCAGTTTCGGCTCTTTGTAAATCTAACTTTAATATTGGCGTTCCGATGTCAACAGAATCGCCACCCCGTTTGTAGATTTCCAAAATACGTGAATTTATGGGAGAATTTATAATTTCCTCAAAAGCAGGAATAACCTTGCCAGATGCATTTACGGATACTTCAATAATCCCTTTATCTACTTTAGATACAATTACGTCGTCCATTTTAAGAGTTGGCTGTATGAGTGAAAGTACAAGAACAATTGATCCGGCAACACTCCCAAGGCCAATTACCCATTTGATGATTGACTTCCTTTTTTCCTTAATACGGATTTCCTTTGATATTTCTCTGTCCATATATTATTTTTTGATCCATTAAAATCAAATAGTATGCCAGAGATGTAAGATTCTGATTATGAGATGATAATGTATTGGCTGATGTGTTCATAATCGGACAGCTGTCCGATTATGAACACATAAAAGTGAGAATCTAAAAGTTTATTATTCTATTCGGTAGAATATTAGCAAGAAGAAATAGGCGTTGTTGTTAAGTATGCTGATTTTGAAATTTTTAATTTCCGTGAATGTAAAAATTGCTACTTGAGAATTGTAACATCAACATAAAGAGGACAATGGTCTGATGCAATTTTTTCATCCATAACTGTTGTGCCGGACTTTATGAAAGTATAGTCCGTTTTGTTATAGGCAAACAGGTAGTCAATGGTTTTTTTGGGGTTTTCAGAAGGAAATGTGTACTTGTTTTCTTCATCAAGACAATTAAAATACTTTTTGAAAGCCAGCATTTCTGCAGAATAGGGCGAAGCGTTAAAATCGCCGCCAATGATGACTGGTTTATTTTTGTCGGAAAGATTTTTCTGTATAACATAAACACTTGCCATGCGTTCGGAATCAGCTAATGACCAATGAGTGCTACAAAAATACAGATCTTTATATTCTACAACCAACATTGATCTTTTTTCGGAATTGCCGGGTATTGTAGTTTTGTGATACGAAAGAGGTTGCTCCTTCGATAAAATCCCAATCCCGTATTTTCCTCCTTTATAATCTATAGATGCGCAATATACGGCATGCATTCCAGTGAATTTTGCCAGCTCAGCCAAGCTGTATATACCATTGTTGCGGGTTGTAACACTATCAAGCTCTTGAAGAGCTACCAGATCGGGATTAGCCTGGTTAATTATATCAGCTATTCTTTTATAATCAAATACTTCATCTGTACCCAGACAATTGTGAACATTATAAGTCATCACTCGTTTCTGACAAATAATCTCATCATCTTTAGAACAGCCGTATAACGATAATAAAAGGAATAATACTGGTAATAAATATAGCTTTTTCATTCAGATATTAATTTAGCAGGTTTAGAATTTAAAAAGAGAAGGGATGTAAATTTCATCCCTTCTCAAAATAACTCAATCGAATTAATCTTCCCAACCTGGGTTTTGTTTCAGATCCGGATTTAATGTCAGCTCTGTTATAGGAATAGGATAAAGATAGTCTCTTTCTTCTGTCCAATTTTTTTTGATGTTTGGATTTACAACAATATTTCCATAGGTACCGTGTTCTAGAGTTACGTTTGTTCCTAATTCTAATGTTTGTGCCGCTCCTTGTAAGTTTGAAGGTTTCTTCCCTTTTTCATAAACGCACACATCCATTTTACCATCCCCATCAAAATCATAGATTCCCGGGCCAGGGAAGTAGATACCTTTAAATTGACGTTCAAATTGTTTTCCAGCCTTCCATCTCATCATATCAGCATATCTGAAGTTTTCCATAACCAATTCTATGCGTCTTTCACGTCTGATTTCTAAAATCACGCCTTTATTTTCACCATTCACCAATGGATATTGAGAAGCTAAAAACTGATCAGGCTTAGAATTTGCTTCGGATAAAATTAAATTAGGCATGCCAACACGATCCCGGATAAGCTTTATCGTATTATTTAGATCTGTTTGCGTCAGCGTACCTCTTTCTGCTTTTGCCTCAGCCAGATTTAATAAGACTTCTGCGTATCGATATATTATTAAATCATTCTCATTCTTTTCATACATATCATATGTCGAGGCACATACGTATTTTATGGGCATATACCCCGTTACAGTATAACCGAATTGAGGAACATCTGTGGCTGTCCCATTGATACGTTTGTATCCAGGTCCACGAACTGTTTGATATAAACGAGGATCTCTGTTTTGCATTTCATCGTAATAAAACATTTTGTCGTAGTTCGGAATATCCGTAAAACGGCTTCCATCAGACATTAAATATGAGTCGATTAATTGTTTCTCAAGACCAGGCTGACCATAAGATGAGGTAAGTGTATAATAATTACAGTTATGAAAAATTTGTAGTTCAGAATTATACCCTCTTGCAGTTATAACTTCTGAAGTCTCAGCTTCTAAACTTGCAAACAGATCTCTGTAAGCCACATCTTTACCTGCACCTTTATAAATTGAATATTTCTTTCCATCAATAAGAGCCTGGCTGGCTTTAATCGATTCATCTAAAAATCTTTCCCAACCTTCAATCCCATGATATTTGCGGAATGTTCCTTCAAACAGACAAAAACGACTTTTCAAAGCAAGAGCTGTCCATTTGGTAACTTCATTGACCTTCTTATCTGTTCCAAGATTACTAATGGCATAGTCTATATCTACGAGCATTGAATCCATAATCAAAATTCTGGAATCACGTTTCTTGTACAATTGCTCTTTGTCAGTTTCAGAGAATGTATGTGAATACCAAGGAACATCACCAAACCTTTTTACCATATCAAAATAGAAATATGCCCTGAAAAAACGAGCTATACCGTCATACTTTGCTCTTATTGCCTCGTTTTCGCACTTATATGAATTGTCTAGAAAGAAATTTACATTTCGAAGGTTGCCCCAACTCCATCCTCCAACAGTTGAAGCATCACGTATACCGGTGATTTCATCTTCAAGACTTTGTTTGGCTATATTGTCGGCTCCTTCTGTGTAAAGACTTGTGGACGGAAATAGAAACAGTAAAGAATTTGTATAAAGTTTTAATTCATTTTCTGTTCTAAAAAAGGTTTCGGGAGATACCTCATCTTTTGGATATTGCTCCAGCATATCATCGCAGCCAAAAATTACTGATGCTGTGATAAATAAGGATATTATATAAATGTATTTTTTCATTTTAATTTCGATTATAATATTACTATTTGTTTTTTTCTTAATCTGTTTAGAAAGTTACACTTAATCCTACAGAGAACGTTCTTGAAAGAGGATAGGTACGACCTGTATCGACAGATGCAGCCTGTTCCGGATCGATATAATCACTTCTTCTGAATGGCGACCAGCAGAGGAGGTTTTCTCCACTTACATATATTCTTAATTTCTGGATAGAAAGCTTGTTCAATAATGCATCTGGTAAAGTATATCCAAATACCAAATTCTTAAAGCGTAAATAACCGATGTTCTGCAGGTAACGATCATTCTTGACAGACAGCTGACAGTTGCCATCTAAAGCAACATAAGCTCTTAGTTGCGGGAAATAGGCATCTTTATTATCTTCAGACCATACATCATTTGCAAAATCTTTAGGAATAAAACTGTAGTAAGGACGAGAATATGGTCCCCAGAATCTATCCATATTAGTTCCCGGATAAAAGTCTTGCTTTATGATACCTTGAAAAAAGGCATTGATATCAAATCCATTCCAGCTGGCGTTAAAATCAAAACTATAGTTATAACGCGGTGTCGAATTCCCGATAATCTCCATATCACCATGATCTTCTAATGTGCTGGCTCCTGGATGAATTTTTCCGTTATTATCCAAGTCGAGGAATTTTACATCTCCAGCTTTGGGTTTGGCCCATTCTCCCGGTGATTTATAGATTCTGTTGTTTACATATCTCTGATTAACTTTAGCATTCCATTCGGTTGCTTCCTGATCAGATTGGAACAGACCATCTGTTCTGTATCCCCAGATTTCTCCAATTTTCTGTCCAACATAATAAGTGGTAATTAACCCATTATCATTTGCAGCATATTTGGTTATCTCTGATGTTGCATCTCCCAACGATACTGATATACCATAACGAAATGGTCTGCTTAATAAATTAAAATCATCATTCCATTGCAAGGTTAATTCATATCCTTTTGTACGAAGATCTCCGGCATTTTGATTTGGTGAACTGGCTCCAAAAACACCCGGGAGAGATAAACCTGCAACAAGCATATCTGTCGTATTTCGAATATAATAATCTCCGGAAAATGTTAAACGATTCTTTAATATACTAAAGTCAAGACCTAGATTGGTTGTCGTTGATTTTTCCCATGTCAGATTATCTGAAACCGGGTTAGGCGCAGAAACATTGTATGATTTTTCACCGTTGATAAGCCACGTCGAGAGAGTTGTAGCCATTGATGATATATATGGATAATAGTTTGATCCGCTTAATTGGTTGCCTAAGCTTCCATATGAAGCCCTTATCTTTAAATTATCAATTACATCTTTTGCAGAACCAAACCACGATTCTTCGCTCATTCTCCAACCGGCTGATACAGATGGGAAAAATCCGAAACGTTTGCCAGACTTATATTTTGATGTTCCATCGTATCTACCATTAACTTCAAGTAAATATCGGTCTTTGAATGTGTAATTTAGCCGATAGAATGCTCCAAATAACTCATACTCATACTGTCCACCGCTAGCCAAGGCATCTCCGGTTCCTAAATCAAGGTCATTAAGAGTCTCCGAAATCAGATCGTACATTTGACCCATCAACCGGTGATGCTTTTTATTTTCATAGTTAATACCGCCTGTAAATCCAAAAGAATGATCATTAATCGTCTTGTTGTAATTTAAGTATGCATTTGCAACATGCATTGGGTCATACCACATTGTTTTTTTGTAGTAGTCGGTATTGAAGTTGGGTATTTCGGCTGTTATACCCGGTTGAATTGAGTAGTATTCTTTGCCTCTTCTATACCAATCATCAGCCATATAGAATTGGAAAGTATAGTCGGCCTTAAGTTTAAGATCCTTGGTAATTGTTGCTTCAAGACCCAATGTTTCCTTAAATTCATGTACCCCTTTCTTGCCTTTTGATACATCACTTAAAAGATTCGCTATTCGACCGTCGCCAATTGAATAACTGTTTTTCATTGTATTGTAAGTAAATGATCCATCCGGATTGATGGGAGCATAGCACGGTAAGGCATGTACATTTATATTAGACCAGTTCTCGTTTGTTTCGCCTTCCATACCAGGATATGTATATTTCTTATCAAAATATTGCATGTTACTGGTGAGCTTTAACCAAGAAGAAAGTTGCGCATTCAGTTTGGTTGTCAAGGTAAATGATTCGTATTTCTCAGTATTTTTTGTCAGCAATCCATCTTTAGAGTAATAACTTCCGGATATCATATAGTTGATTTTTTCAGTACCTCCGGATAGATTAACGCTGTGAGAATGTGATGGCATTACATCATTGTATATATAGTCCCACCAATCAAAGTTCCCGTAGTAATTGTAAATATCTTTACCTTTATATGGAGCTACAACAATCCACGGGCGTTCTGGATTTTCGGTTTTATCGAATCTGCGAGCATATAATTCTTCCATATCTGCATCGGTATATCCCGAATATGTCTTACCGGTTGCATTTTTAAACGCCACATCATTTAACATTAAGTAATCGTAACCGCTAGTAAGGTAATCTGTAGATATGGTTGGTTCTGAGAAGGCTACATATCCATCGTACGATACCTTTGTTTTACCGGCTTTGGCACTTTTTGTTGTAACCAATACTACCCCAAATGCTCCACGAGCTCCGTAAATAGCTGCGGATGCAGCATCCTTAAGAACAGAAATTGTTTCGATGTCGGCCGGATTTAACCGGTTCAAGTCTCCCGGGATACCATCTACTAACACAAGAGGAGAACTTCCATTGATTGATCCTGTACCACGGATAGACACTGAACCTCCTTGTCCGGGAGCTCCGGAAGTAACATTAACTTTTACGTTGGGCATTGTACCCTGTAACATTTGAGCAACGGTGTTGACAGGTCTGTTTTCAAGATCTTTTGAAGAAACCTGACTTACAGCTCCGGTCAGGTTAATTTTCTTTTGTGTACCATAACCTACAACAACTATTTCTTCCAGTCTTTTAGAATCTTCATTCAACGTTATATTTAATGATGAAGATTTTCCTACCGGAGTCTCTTTAGATATATATCCAATATAGGAAACTGATAAAACAGCATCGGGATGAACGTTAATGTTGAAATTCCCATCAATATCAGTAATGGTTCCATTATTTGAACCTTTTTCAACGATATTAGCTCCAATAACCGGAATTCCGGCCTGATCAACAACAACTCCTGTGATCTTTCTTGATGATCCTTCTTTGTTGTTTTGCAACTCCTCTGCGGTTATCATAATTGAATTACCAACCACCTTGTATTGAAGATTTCGCTTATGCAGGATTCCGTTCAGGATTGTTTCTACAGGTGTATTAGAGGCATTGATTGTAATGTCTTTTTTATTGTCCAATAAAATATCTCTGTAAGAGAATTTGTATACACTGTTTTTTTCTATCTCGTCGAACAATTGTCTCAAAGATGCATTTTTAACAGAGACACTTACGTTTGCGGGCTGTTGCGAATAAATAGCGTTTGGCGCTATAAATGTAATAAGGATATAGATCAAAAAATGAAATAACCTTTTCTTTCTACCATTATTCAGGTAGCAGGATGGATTTTTTCGAACGTTTAGCATACTTAGATTTTTAAAGGTTGATATAAAACTTTTTAGGAATAATCTTTTCAATTAATGAAGTGCTGAGGCACCCTCATGGGTAACATGTTTATTACGTTGGTTTCATAGTATTTAATTAATTAGAAGTTTGCTGATTAATAGAATATATCCACACATCATTATTGCTTATTTTATAGTTGAACTTATAATGAATCTTAAGCATTTTCAGAGCATCTTCTATGTTGGCCGAATTAATATATCCGGTAAAATGGTCATTTGTTAATATTTCTGATTCCAAGTGTATAGTAACATCGTATTTTCGTTCGAGAAGAGATATTACTTTATCAAATGTTTCCGATCTGAAATAAATATCATTAAATGTCCAGGCTGTTTCGATTTTTGAATCACTTTTATTAATTGACAATTTCTTTGACCTTTTATTATAGATTATTTTCTCGCTTGGATTAACGTACGCTATTTGTTGAGGCGATTCGTGTGTTTCAATTCTTACATTTCCCTCTACCAATGCCATTTCAATTAATTCGTCTTCATTATAAGCGTGCAAATTAAATTTTGTACCTAGTACCTGAACATCTAAATGTTCCGTAATAACAATAAACTTTTTGTTAGCTTCTTTTTTAATATCAAAGAACCCCTCCCCCTGTAAGGAAACAATCCTGTCTTCATACCCGAAATTTTGTTGATAACGTAGCGTAGATAAGGAGTTTAACAAAACGGTTGAGCCATCTGGTAGTGTTACGTTTACTTTCTGTCCTTTAGGAACTGAAATAATCATTTCTTTTTGTCCTACTTCGGCTAACAGCTGACGATCCTGATAAAGGAAAATCGTAATACCTAATAAAAGAGGAATAAGGATTGCAGATGCGATACGTAACGATTTTAACAATACGGACGTTATAAATATATTGCGCGTAGACCGATTTACATTTTGTAATATACTATTCAGATTGTTTTTATTCGGTAAATATTTATCTTCCACGTTATAGTTGTCCCATAATTGCGACAAAGCTTCAGATAATTGTTGATCGTCAGAAATATTTACGAGTTTTTTAAGCTCTTCTAATTCCTGAATTGAAATCGTGTTGGCTAAATATAGAGACAATAGTTTATATGTTTGACTGTCATCTATTCTCATATTCAAAGTTGTTTATAAGTTATACCCGTAAATGAGCTATTTATAACATTAAAGATGGCATGTTGTAAAACATGAATATGTTGGTGAGTTAGAAAAAGACAGCAAATAGATAGGCAAACTTTTTCATTTCATTTCTAAGTAAACGTAAGGCAACAGATAGTTGATTCCGAACTACCTGTTCCGTAATCTGCAATGATTGTGCAATTTCTTGTACAGACAGGGCTTGTTCTTTATTTAATTCGAATATCTGTGCCTGTCGGGGTGGAAGTTTTTGTTTAGCAATTTGAAGAAGTCTGTTAAACTCGTCGAAATCGATTTTATTTTCATAACTACAATCAACCGCTTCTTCATCAATATTTACTTGGATATATTCAATAAATACAGGATCATTAATTTGTTTCCGGATTGTATTGAGTAACCGATTTCTTGCTATTGTAAATAAAAATGACTTAAATGATAAGGAATCATTTATCAGAGATTTTTTCTCCCAAACTTTTATAAATGTTTCTTGTACTATATCTTTTGTAATTGAATCTGAACGTGATAGACTAAATACAAAGGCATACAACTGTGGAGAATAGAATTGGTACAAAGACGTAAAATCTTTGTATGAGCCAGCTATTAGGCCGTTAACCCAGATTTGTGTTTTATCCATTTTATAGTATCTCTGTAGATTAATAATAACAGCCAAAGATAGAAATATTAATATGTTTTAAATAGAAATAGGGAATAAAAAGAAACATGTATGAGTAAAAAAGATAAGATATTGAAATTTAAAATAAATTATATCATCATATAATATGAATTATATATGCAAAAATCGAAAAAAATTAACATAAGTCTTTCGTTTTGGATGCTTTTTGATTGTGGGTAAAGATTCATCTTTACTAATTGCATATATAGCATAGGCAGATTGAACCATTGCATAGAAGCCTTTCTCAAAACAGGATGCTGTTTTTGAGAAGATTAAGTGTTTAATATCCAACTAGTCTTGTCTGCCAACCCATGTGGCCTTGTGCCATAGCGATTCCAGGGGGCCTTGTTTATGTACATGTAGCCACCAGGTGCTGAAGATGCCTTGTAAGATTGCCAGGCATATTCCGATAATTAAACAGTGTGTTGCACCGGTAAATTGGTACATGCCCAAACCGAAACCATAGTAGATAAATGAACCAAGTATGGATTGGATAATGTAGTTAGAGAGACTCATCCGGCCGATTGGGGCTAAAAGATTTAAGGCCTTATTAAACAATGAGGTCCGGAAAAGTAATACAAAGGATGACACTAAAAAGATCATAAATGCCAGATTAGCCCAGGAAGATAGTATCACACTAAGCGGCCTGATAAGCGCTTCGCTGGTATACCAGGTACCAACATTGGTTTTAGCTTGATAAAGAGGGATGAAAGCAACAAGGGAGATAACAAGAGCTTTTTTCCAAAAACGGATGTTGCTGTCCGATTCTTTAAATAAACCTTTGCGCCCGGCCAGCATTCCTAGCATAAACAGTGAAAGTGTCTGAAATACCCTTCCGTTTTCCCACGACCAGTTGAATACTGCCGGTCGCCCGTTGGTTAGATTGCCAACAACAGTATCTATAAAAGAGTCTTTTGGAATATATTCACCCATTTTGCCGAAATAAGCCCATGATGCCGGATTAGCCGGAGTAACTTCCGGATGCTGTAGGGCGCATGCGAAGTTTATCCATTCATAGGGCTGCAGCATAAGTAAAGTGGCAATAATAAGCACCCAGGAGTCTTTTAATTTTGCAACCGGTATCAGTCCGAAACCGATTATTGCATATATGGTAAGTATATCTCCCTGATAAAAAGCGGAGTTGATAATTCCAAAACCCAGCAGGAGTATCAATCGCCAGGCAAATCTACCTCTGAAATCCTTTCCTTTTTTTGCTTGGTTATCAGACTGAATAAAGAACGTTAATCCAAACAGTAATGCAAATATAGCATAGGATTTACCGGCAAATAAGAAAAAAAGTACATCCCATACCTGTTTATCAAGTGCTTTCATCCACGGCGAAAGATTTTCAGGAAGGAAATAATAATCGAAATGCTCCAGGTTGTGAATAAGCATTATAGAAATAATAGCAAAACCGCGTAAGGCATCAACCACATACAGTCTGGACGAATTCTGATTTATCAACATGTTTTTATCTTTATACCAATGTTTTGCCGTTTACAGCTCGTTGCAAATAAATTTGACGAACAATCTGCTTTAGATAAACAGCCTGTTTTTTTGTTTTTTTAAGCTGGCAAAATTAATGACAATTACATAGATGTATGCTCGTTTATGTATGTTGTTCAGCAACTTTCTGATGAATATTTAGATACGAAAACGGCATGCACGGCTCTCACGAGCCAGGCATGCCTGATTTTAACCATATTAATCCTAACCTACTTAATAAAACCAAAACCAATTATTTGTTTTGAACCATGTAAAATGTAATGTATTATCAACTATTATTAAAAATGTGTTGCCTCACGGCAAGATTGAGTTTTATTCTATTCCAGTTTCCAAGGTTTCCTGTATTCGTAATGAAGCAATTTATTGGCTGCCTCGCAATTGGTGATCCGTTCGTTTACCGGATCCCAGATAATCCGCTCTTTTACTTCCAGCGCGATATTTGCCAGCAGGGCAAATGAGGACGAGCGATAACTTTGTTCGATAGACGATACAGGTGTATTTCTAGTCTTTACGCAGTTGATGAAATCGGTTATATGATTGTATGTCCAGTCTTCTTTGGGCATATTGAATTCTTCTTTCTCGAATGTTTGTTTCCAGTCGGCGAACTGTCCCGGTGTAGCCGGATAGTATCTGTACCCGTTGTCGCTTATATACAGACTTCCCTTTGTGCCGATAATCTCGATATTGCCATATTTCAACCCCGGTACGCTGGTTGTTTCGCAAACCCGGAAGTTAAATAGTTTACCCGAGGCAAATTCGTACGTAATATCCATGTTTTCGGGTATGGTACGGTCGTCTTTGATGATATGATTCGTACCTACGGCAGTTACTGCTACCGGCGCTTGCTCCCCAATCAGCCATTGAACGATGTCGATGTAATGCGATCCGTTATTGGCTATCTGTGAAGAATAGTCTTTCCACCAACGGAACATATAGGGTGCAATATTGTATTGGAAGTCGCGGTATGCCCTCGGACCTAACCATGCATTCCAATCGAAATCCTTCGGTGGCATTTCTGGTTTCATATTGCCTATACCGTTGGGTGTCATATTGCTGTAATAGTGCGAATTGATGACCGAAATCTCGCCCAGCTTTCCGCTCTGGATCAATGCCGGTATTTTATTATAAAGAGCTGCGCAGCGACGCATGTAACCAACGCTTACTACTTTCTTAGTACGGTTTACCGCATCAACAATCTTTCTGCCCTCGTATATAGTCATGGACACAGGCTTTTCAAGATAAACATCTTTACCCGCATTTACCGAGTCTATTGCCTGCAAAGCGTGCCAATGATCAGGGGTGGCGATACATACCGCGTCCACGTTTTTATCGTCCAGCAGTTTGCGATAATCTTCGTATAAAGCTATCTCTTTGCCAAAATTCTCACCCATTACAGGAACCGGCCTTCCCTTAGGAAGAAAAAATCGAGGATCAACCAGGCTGCGGTTTCTGGAAAGATAAGGCTTATAAATATCACACAGAGCAGTAACCTTTACATCCGGGTTTTTCATAAACGAATGTAGCAGCTGGGTTCCTCTGTTGCCGATGCCGATAAAACCCATCCGGACTCTGTCGTTCGCTCCCATAATGTTTCCCTTTACGTCTATGGTAGGAAAACCTACTCCCAGAATGCCTGCTGCCGCAAGTGTTGATTTTTTTAGAAAATCGCGTCTGTTTGTTTTATTTTTCATGCGTATATCAGATTAAGCAATTACAAGTCTTTTTCGATATTGCAAATGTAGGGCCTTAAACGATTCAATATCCCTCAATTTGCGTATAATACTCCTCATATTACGTAAATGTTACAAGGCTATATCTCTATCTATTAGATTATTGACGCTAAATGAGGGCATCTGTTCGCAAATTGAGTAAACAATCCTCGGGGCAAGTAATAGTTTTGTGCACAGTTCTTTTATTACGAAATAAATACTATGTCTAAAATGAAGACCCGAAGGGAATTTTTAAAAAACAGTCTGTTTGCCGTGGGAGCGGCTTGTGCATGTAAACCCGAAATCCATTTTGCTGCCACAACCCGTTTGCCATCGCTTAAGGATATTCATATAGTAAATGTAGATGCAGATTTTGAGCGCGAACCGTTAATCAGACCTTTTGGATTTAAAGGAGGAGCCTTATCCGAACTTTGGCAGGTGGCCAGTTACCTGGAAAGTGATTCCGGCCAGCATGGCATCGGACTTTCAACTCAAAGCGTGTTATGGTCGGATGCAAAGATATTTTCCTCTCATTCCGAAAGTGGTGGCAACTCCCTGATGTATACCCTTACCGAGAAGGCCATCCAGTTGCTCCGTGGACGATCGTTTCGTACACCGATTGACCTGCTGGATGCCATTTACCCCGAAGTACTGGCATACGGACAAACAATCACATCCAATCCGGATCTGCGTAAAACATTTGTGTTGAATGCCCTGGTAGGGATAGACAATGCCGCATGGTTATTGTACGCGCGCGAGAACGGATTCACCACTTTTGATGAGATGATTCCGGCTATCTATAAGGATACCTTTTCCAGCAGGCACGACAAAATTGCATCCATTCCCCTTATACCTTATAATATTCCGCTTCAGGAGGTAGAGGCTACAGCAGACCAGGGCCACTTTTTTATGAAAATAAAAATCGGTCAGGCCGGATCGCAAGCCGAAATGCTGGAGAAGGACAAAATGCGTATCCGCGAGATTCATCAAACGATTGGCCACAAACGGAATCCTTATACCAAAGAGGGTAGGGTGGTGTATTACCTGGATGCCAACGGACGCTACGAGCAGAAAGATACTTTCCTCAAATTATTGGATTATACAAAGAAAATCGGAGCGTACGACCGGATAGCCATTATAGAGGAACCTTTTCCCGAAGAGATGGAATGCGATGTTACCGATATTCCGGTGAGGTTGGTGGCCGACGAAACAGCGCATACGAATCAGGATGCGCTGAAACGGATTCAGATGGGATACAGGGCCATTGCCCTGAAACCTATTGCTAAAACACTGAGCATGACGATGAAGATAGCCAAGCTGGCACAAGAACATCAGGTTCCCTGTTTCTGTGCCGACCTTACCGTAAATCCGATTCTGGTGGAATGGAACAAAAATGTGGCCGCAAGGTTGCAGCCTTTTCCCGGATTGGGTAATCTGAGCCTGCTCGAAAGCAACGGAAGCCTCAATTACCTGCAGTGGGATAAAATGATGGATTATCATCCGCAGAAAAGCAAAAAATGGGTGAATCCGATAAACGGACTCTACCATGTTGATGACGACTTTTACAAAACAAGCGGTGGTATTTTTGATAGCATACCGCATTATGAAACACTGTTTGCCGGGAAAAAGAAAATTATGTCAAAGTAACTGTCATCTGTCATTTTATCCCTCAGATCCCCTTGTTGAAGAGGCTTTTGGTAATGACAGATGGGGTGTGATGGATCCGTTTCAGTCGAGTAGGCCTGAGCAT
>WARQ01001565.1_pt1 | contig 64864 bp, 52 predicted proteins | sample 4769161 | NCBI WGS metagenome assembly WARQ01 (sample SAMN08893024, study PRJNA449175) | gut metagenome | isolation source: rumen sample fed with dry roughage | host: buffalo | place: India: Nagpur | collected 2016 | reverse complement strand
CTGGATATGGCCCGCCTGCTGCGCTCATCCTATGCCTCTGCCTGCAACGTAAGCAACGTACCGGCCGCCTACGCCCAGGAGATAGCCTACAGCCGCTACATCAGCGAGGTAAATGGCGACAACCGCCAAAACTACAAGATGCTACTGGTAAAGCTCTCGGCCACCATGAGTAAGCTGATAGCGCTGCAGTTTCCGGAACATAAAGATTGATTCTCAACACAACCCCTTAAAACAAACAGAAAGATGAAACAAGTAAAACAGATCATTGAATTTATTTTGGTAGTGGCAAGCTGCTTTTTTCGGAAAAAGAAACAGCAAAAAGTCTACCCTCACGTTCCTGAAGATCCTTACCCTCCTGGCCCTTGTAATGGAGGAAAAGGAGATTGCCCTGGCTGCACTGGGTGTAATTGTAACCCTCAGTCAGCGCCCGCCTCCGGACACCCCGGCGCCTCCGGGCAATACGGAACTTCCGGTCAAGGGCACCAGCCTGTCGGCATCGGAAACGAAGGAGCCGACAGCACCACCCATTCCTCCGGAGCCGCCAACCTGCTTGGCTGGTGTTTGATAGCAGTAGCCGGAACCAGTTACCTGTATAAGTTGCTGGTTTAAGATGAAAAATGGCCGGGATATGTAATATAATAAGGTTCGCGCAACGCGCAAATAGTTTAATAAATGAATTATCCAAATTAAACAGTCTGTTTCGCAACATTGTATAATTAGTTGCGAAAGAAAAAATAACTCTTATATTTGCAATTGAAATTACTTATAAAAACATTGAAATTTTTAACTTATTAAATGCATATTTTAATAATAAGAAAGTCCGGCTCGTGAGAGTCGGACTTTGTGCTTTTATATTAAGCATTATTTCTTAATAGCATAGCTGTTTATAGAAATATTAGTTATATATTTGTGGTAAAGAAGATAATACCATCGAACACAAAATATAACAGACGATACAGACTATGGCATCCTGGTTAAAAAACAACTGGCCTTCAGAGCAACTACTTCGCAAAAACTATCCGATACATTGGACGAGATGAAAGCAGATAGCAAGCTGCTTAAACAATCTCTCCGAATTCTGGCAGTAAGTGATGGTACTACGCTTATAGCATACGATCCTAAAGAGGATGAAAGCTGTTAGAGTAAAAGAACCTTTAACTTCCGACGAAGAACACCTGGGACACCACTTCAAACTATACAAAAAAAATGACCACTAAAAATTAAAACCATGGCAAGATTTTCAGAAAGATATGGTTATGTGACGCCATCAAATACTATTATAAGAGAAACTATTACAATTGATATAAATAATGCAATTTGTAATACGTTAATGGAAGTACCAACTATTGATTTTGAAATGTATTGTACGTTAGAAAAGCATCTGTGGCTTTATTATTTTAATTATTTAGCATCTAATTTTACAATAGGATACCTAATTCAATTAATAAATAGGGGAACATTAGAATGGTATAAAAAACTCGATTTAATTGAAGAGATTATAGGTTGTTTAAGAAATATGAGTGAAGAACCAAATGATACTGCAGATAAAATGTGTGGTAAATTAGTTGAAAGCTTAAATTGGGAATTTAAACGATTAAATTTCGCATATAGAATTGTTGATGATTTAATTGTTGAAATTACATCAGAAGAAGAAATTGCATCTATTCAGCAGGCTTTAGATATTTCGCAAAACGGCGTAAAGACTCATCTGCATACTGCATTAGTGCATTTATCAACTAAACCAGTTGGTGATTACAGGAATTCAATAAAGGAATCTATTTCTGCTGTCGAGGCCATTACCCGTGAAATAACAGGAGAGAATAGTATAAACTTTAAGAAAATTGAGGAAGCTGGAGTTTTTGTTCCAATTGTCCTTAGAGATTCATTTCTTAAATTATATGGCTATACGAATGATAAAACTACAGGCATACGTCACGCCTTAATGGATGATACGAATGCGCCCACTGCGGATGAAGCCATATTTATGCTTGTATCCTGTAGTGCATTTATAAATTATCTTACAAAGAAAATTAGCAATAAATAGTAAGACTGTTATAAATCAGTTGCATATAACTTGATATAAAATGATATATATTCCACCAATTCTAGTAAAATCATCTACATTAAAAGGAATTAATGAATACTCCAAACGTAAGGATGAATTCTTGTATTCTATGTTAAATGACAACCAAGAAGATACGATTAATTTTGCAACGATTAATTTTGAGGATCTCTTTGACGAAAATCTTAAAGCAATTGTTTTAGGTGAACCGGGTTGCGGTAAGAGTGAGTTAGTAACTCAGATAAAGAATCAGGGTCCAGAGAGAAGTAAAAAAATAATTGATTACAGCTTGACTAGCTATTCAGAAAATGCTCTAATTGAATTTGTGAAAGATGGTTTTGAAGATTCCGCTGACAATATTTTTTGTTTTGATGCCCTAGACGAGGTTGATTCTAATCTATTTCCTAAGGTCGTAAAGTTTATATCAAGTGTTAATGAAAAGTATCCAAAATCATCTATTATTGTTACATGTCGTAGCTATTATATCGATAACAATTTATCACTTATCAGCATTTTGTCTGATTTTCAATTTATCTTGGTAGATTTATTTGATGAAGATCGTATCCAAAACTTTATCAATAATGCAATCAAAAAATCAGATTTAAAACAATTCCTTCTGAATAAATTAAAAGAAGGTAATAAAACAGGAGGTATTTTTCCAATATTACAGATTCCTCGTTACTTATCAGAGATATGCAAAGTTATAAATGATAACAAATATGGCGTAAATGAAATAAAAGAATGGAAAAGATCTGATTTCTTTGAAAAAGCTATATATTTCAAATTACAAACCGATATAAAAAAAAGAAAAAGGGAAATAGGTCTACCAAATGAATTAGAAATCTCTCAAAGAATGCTTGAAAAATTAGCACTAATAATGGAGATTAAGAGAACAAATCGAATAAGTAAAGATGAATTCATATCTATGTTAGATGATATTAATTCTAATATTAACACTTCATTCCTGGCTTCTTTTGATATTGATTTGTTTGTTTCCAGAACTTTAAAGAAAACGGATAATTATATTGAATTTCATAATACAGAGTTTCAGGAATATCTTGCTGCAAAAGAAATTATACGACTTAGGTCTTCGGAACAAGTGCTTTATGAACTTATAGTTGACTCTGATTTAGGTCACATTTACTCAAATTGGTATGATGTGTTAAGGTTTGTTGTGGAAATGCATCCGGCTTTAATGCTTCCTATTGCTAACTTCCTTGTAAATAAAAGAGATAGTCTCGCTGATGAGCAATTGTTGAAACTATTGAAAGAGTCAAACATAAAAGAATTATCGAAAAATGAGAAAGGCCGATTGTTTGATATCTTTTATGCCTATTTTCAATCTCACGAAATATTCTTACATGATTATGTAAATTATCTTACTCAGCTTTACACCAACGATAATTATGTTTGTTTTAAACAAGTAATTGCCAAAGATGAAAAAATGAGATATAGTTACCGCATTTACAATCAATTTTATTTAACATCTTTCTTAATCAATAAAGAATTATTTAATGAAGCACAAAAAGCATTCTGGATTAATGAATATGTAAAATGTGCTAAGGATCGAAGTGATTATGAAATTCAGAAGGCTTCAATTTATGCATTAGCTGATACAAAGCAAGGAGATTTCTTGATCGAGTTAAAGGATTATGTATACGGTGAAGCTGACGTTGAAAAAGTATATTTATCTGCATTAAGCAAGGCTTGTCCCAACGAAATGTTTTCTATTGAACTGTTTTTTGATGGAATAATTAAACAATACAAAGAAGGTGTTTATGGTTTATTATCAGTTGATGCAGAAGATAAGGTTATATTTGTCTACGATAGATTGTTAAACGATGATGGGTTATTTAAACGTTTTTTTGACCATAATCTATATATTTGGGGTTATATGGGAATTCCCCATATTTTATCTAAATTGTGGGATAGCACAACCGAAATAGAAAGAATTACTTCTTCTTTAGTAAAAAGAATGCTTTCAACCAACTATTTATATCGTACAGAAAAAGAGCTGGTTTTTGAACTAGTTAAATTACTAAAATCAAAATCTTCTGATTACTTATTTGAATATGTAGGATACTTTGAAGATATATGGGATATTACGCATAGTATTCCTATACTTCAATTTCTTATATCCAAAAAACAATTAATAAGATTTAAGTCAATTCTTGAACAAAAAAGAGATATCAGTTTTGCCGAGTCTGTTTGTGAAAGCCTTTTAGCTAATATAAGAAATAAAGATAATCCTAATCCAGAAAAAAATGACATATATGAGGAAGGAAGAACTCTTTTCCCAGAGGCATTTTTGAGATGGGGAACTCAAAAAGAAGAAGAAAAAGCTGATTATAGTATTGAAATAGATCAAATCAGAAGACTAAATGAGACTAATCCAAATGGCAGCTTAAAAATAGTAGAGATATATCGTGAATCTTTATTCGATAAGCTTGATGAACTTGATGAAGATCTAATCAAAAAAATAAAAACAGCAGCAAAAAAGGTCTTAGATATAATTGATTTAGATAAATTAAAAATTGTAAAGACCTCATCATCTACTTTTAAAATAGTATATCCAACTTATTATTGTTTTGATCAATACGTGTTAATTGCATTAAAATTAGGATTGGAAGAAGAGCTTAAAACAATATATAGAAATAAGTTAATTGATTATCTTCCAATAGGGTACAGTAGTGGATTTGAAAATAAAGAACAACTTGAAAAGATTTACTCTTTAATAGGAGATCTCACTGACGTGGATAAAGAAAGAATGTATGATCGATTGAATAAAAGGGATGACGATTACGCATTTTCACATATTACACATTTTTTTAATGTTATAGATAAGTATGAATTAAAACAATTTAGGCCGTTAGTTGAGAAATTTGTTGAGGATGGATATGATGATGAATACACTGCTATTAAAGCACTTTCTTTGTTGTCAGAAGATTTTATGGAGATAGAGGAGCCTTTTTTTATAGATATCTTTAAACGTTTTGAATCAGATAAAATAGAAAAAGATAGTTTAGGAGAAATTGCCAATCAAATTCTTATAATCAAATATAATAATTCAGATGCAGTTAATTGGAGATTTAATTATTTAAAGCACCATGTCTATGAAATTGATGATTATGATTTTGAAGGTGCAAGGGGAGTATCACGAGAAGAAGCAGAAGTAATGACCCCAAGTTTTTGTAATTGTTTCATTGAGAGCAAAAGAGACGATTATGTTTCTCAGTTTTATGATTTGTTAGAATTCTCATTGACTACTAATAAGGAAAGGAAATTTTGGAAATATTGTCATTATCTTCAATCAATGGTGATGGTATATTTTAAAGCATTAAATAGAAAAGAGAATTTAATGACAATAAGAGAAATAATAAAAAAACATCCCAATCAAAATGCTGTCCAACAATTTAAACCCTTGTTAAGAGAGGCAGAATTATATGTTTTGGACAAGTCAGAAACTCTTGAAATACAGACGGCTGTAGAAAGTTATAATGAGATAAGGCATAAAAGATATTTACCTATTCGCAATGAACGTGACTTATTTGATATGGTTAGCAAAGCATTGTTGAATTTAAAAAATACGATAGAAAACGAGGGATTGTATAGGCCGTTATCCGATATGGCGAACAGCAGTCATATTAGCGAAGATCTTATCCAAAAGACTTTAAAAGTAACTTTAGAGAATGAACTTTTAAAATTGGGAATCCTTAATTCAGATATTGAAAGAGAGGTTAATCTATATGACAATAAACGTACGGATATTCTTGTCAAGTACGGATTTATTGGCCCAATAATGTTAGAGCTTAAATTATTAGGTAATCCAGAGATTCAATATCCGTTAAAGAGAAAAGATTATAAAGAAAAATTAAAACAATATATTGGGGGGACACATGCTTTATACTCATATTATTTAATATTCAAAGTAGAAGATAAGCCTTCTCATGATAAAGGTTTTGTTGCTATTGAATTAGAATACAAAGACATTGATAACCTTTATACTTTATTATTTGATTGTGTGAAATATAATATGATAAAGAAATCTAAATCTGATAGTACAGAAATTCCTCTTCCATTGAAAAAGAATGAAAAGAAGAAGAAAAAAAAATAAAAAATAAATGATATATTTATTTCAACGCATTAAACGCCTAGAATATACGGCACAGCGTTTCTCAATTTCCGTCCATCAAATGATGGATGAATATGGGATCAATGTTTTTAATTAATTCGTATCTTGAAAATTTTTTAGTGTTCTTGGTGGATACTATTTAATCACTAACATGAAAACTGAATAACCATAAATAATATTATTGACATAAAAAATGACCAGATGGGTACGAGGGCTTTGATGATTCAAGTTGTGTGGTATGCTACCTTACATGATGTTATAGGTTATTCAAACTTCCATTTAGAAACTTTGCGTGAATTTTTCACGCAAAGTTTGCGATTGTTATTATATCAACTATATTTGCAGTAAATAAATACCTGTCGCCATGTTACTTAGAATCAAAATAAAGAATTTCCGTTCTTTTTATGAAGAAACGGAATTTGATATGTTTCCAAATCCGAAACGTACTTCTTTTCCTAATCATGTGTATTCTGATCAAAAGATACCTCTTTTAAAGCAGGCTGCATTCTATGGGGCCAATGGTTCTGGTAAATCGAATTTTATTGAGGCTTTTAACTTTCTGAAGTCTTTTGTCGTTGATAAAGATTTTATGAAAAGGATGTCTGTGAGCAGGTATGTATTTAGGTTGATTGAAAAAGAGAATTTAGATCCAATTTGCTTTACACTTGAGTTTAAAGCATTGGAAGAATATTTTATTTATTCTGTCCGGTTGAGCGATGATTCTGTTGAAGAAGAGTTGTATGCTTCGGGGTTAGGTGAAAAGGAGAATGAGTTGATTTATCAACGTGTCGGTTCAAAGATAACAGCACCTCTTTCGGATCATATTTCGGAGTTGAAAGAGGCCATCGACAACATGGTTCAGAATAATCCGAAGTCATCGTTGCTTTCATTAAATAGCGAATTTCCTATTTTAAAAGATAAGCGCGTTGCTACCGTTAGTAATTGGTTCGAAAAACAGTTAAGTGTCATGAAGGTGAATACAACTGTTCCTACTTTAATTGAACTGTTGTCTGCCAACGAATCTTTATTGAATTTTATCAATGAGATGTTTGCCAATATTGGTGTGGGCATTGAGGCGGTTAAAATTAAAAGCGAACCGTTAGATCAATGGACCACTGAAGATTATAAAGACTTTAAGGAGATGCTTCAAAAAGAATCCGGAAGTAAGTATTATTTGAATTTAATGCATATGGAGGACAAGAGAAATATATTTTCTATGTCCATGGAAAATGGCATCCGGGTTGTAAAAGAATTAATATTTGAGCAAATTGGTGCCAATGGTTTTCATGGTAACCTGGAAATAAATAATCAATCGGATGGAACAATAAGGCTTCTAACGTTGATCCCAGCTCTTTACGATGCCATTAATAATAAGAAAGTAGTTTGTATAGATGAGATTGATCATAGTATCCATCCTACGTTAATGGTGGCTATTATGGAGTATTTTTCGAGTGTAGAAACGAATGGTCAGCTAATCTTTACTACGCATGAGACTTGTTTACTGAATCAGCAGAAACTAATGCGTCCGGATGAAGTATGGTTTACCGAAAAGGACAATGGTGCAACACGTTTGTATTCCCTTAATGAGTTTAAGGAGCATAATACTTTATCAATCGAAAAAGGGTATTTGCAGGGCCGTTATGGGGCCATTCCTTTTATAGGTAAATTGGGGGAGTAGTGAGTAATGAAAAAAACATTTGATAATTATTCAAAACCTGATGCTCATATTGCTTTAAATGATCTGCCGCCTGAAGTAAGTGTATCTTCTGCTACACCTTCACAACCGTTGGTATTACCGAATGTTGCAGTTGGTTATACGAAAAAAGATGGTGTGTTGAGTCCGGCTTTGTTTATTATTGTTTCGGGAGGTGAGAAGCGTGAAAGGGATTACTTCATGCGTATAAGCAATATGAAAACGTTTCCCCGGATTAATATTAAGTTTGTTTCAAATTCCCATGACACGCAAGAAGGTGGTTTATCGCCGGATAAAATGTACGAAGAGGCTTTGAAGTTAAAGGATGATTACGACAAAGGGAAACAGGCGGATATTGAGGATAGAATGTTTTTACTGTCTGATGTTGATCATTTTGTTGTTGAGTTGCTAAGAGTAAAACCTTTATGCGAGATGAATGGAATGAAATTGATTATAAGTAATCCTTGTTTTGAGCTTTGGCTTTATTACGGAAAGTGTTCGGAGAGACCCTTGGACTTTGACATCCCGAAGAATAAGCTTAAAATCAGTTCATGTTTCAAAACCTACTTGGGAAACAAGATTACCGGAGGAGTGAATCCAACAACAGCAATTTTTGATATTGATACTGCTATTTATAATGCTGGTATGAACTATGAGATGGATGAAAATGGTATACCCGTTTTATTTTCGACAAATATGTTTATGCTGGCAAAGGAATTAAAACCTTTGATTGATTCGGAACTTACAGGAATGAAGAAAGCCAATGAAGAGAGGCTTTTGCGATACAGGGGTAAATAATTTGTGACGGTTATAGGTAGCGTTGCGAATGGACATAAAAAAGAGTGTAATCTGCGGTTGCTGATTACACTCTTTTGTTTGCCTGCTGGCTCTCTTGGGTGGAGCTGGAGAGATTCGAACTCTCGTCCAAACGAGGAATTAATTTGCTTTCTACATGTTTATCTTCGCTTAAATTGTCGGGGAGGAGCAAGACCGAAGCCACCAACTCAACCCTTATCCTCTATGTTTCGCTTGCAATCCGAGGCATCCCGCAAACTATCTCCGATATTTCTGCACCACCGGGTCGGACCGCTTCGGAACAACAGCATCCGGGTGATGTAACGTCCCCACAACTGTTGCGGGGATTAAGCTTTAATCTACTATACTTCGATTAAGCAGCGAGAGCGTAATTATTTTCGCCAGTTAAAATTTTGTTGTCTGAGATTACAGTGCAAGCCAACCACGCACTACATGCTTACAAACCACTTCTGCCCGCTGTCAAAACCGGTCAGCCCCTTGATTTGCGGTACAAAGATACGAATAATCTTTGTACCGCGGTATATTTTATCCTAATTTATTCGCTAAGATCGCCTTCGGCCTCTGCAGGTTCGATAACCCCCAGTTCCATAAACCACTCTTCGGCACGGTAAGGCCACTCGTTTACAGCATTTCCCGTGTCGCGCAAACCGTAACCATGTCCGCCTTTGCTGTAAAGGTGCATCGTGGCAGGTACTCCGGCCTCTTTCAATGCGTAGTAGTAGAAAAGGCTGCTGTTGATGTATGATTTATCGTCTTCGGTCTGCACCAGCATGGTAGGAGGGGTCTGGGCTGTTACCTTCAGCTCCGGAGCGATGGTGAAGTTTGGTCCGTCCAGGTAGGCCGGATAAACAAGCAGACAGAAGTCGGGTTTGCAGCTCACCTTATCGGCGGCATCCACCTCCGGATAGGTACGTTTATCATAACTCGTGCTGGCCATCGCTGCCAGGTGAGCTCCGGCAGAGAAGCCCATCACACCGATACGCTGCGGGTCCAGGTTCAGCTCTTCGGCTTTGCTTCTTACCAGGCTGATGGCACGTTGTACATCCTGCAATGGAGCCGTGTGCTTTTCAAGCCCTGTACGGCGGGGTACCCGGTATTTAAGTAATACGGCGGTAACACCGATCTCATTCAGCCACTGGCAGATTTCGTCTCCTTCGAGGTCGTACGCCAGAATCTCGTATCCGCCACCCGGACAAACAACGATGGCCGCGCCTGTGGCCACTTCGTCGGAGGCAGGGTATATGGTGATGGTGGGATCGCTTACCCCCGAAAGACGAAGTACGGAAGCGCCTCCCACTTTCCCGCCTTCGGGCAGTGCCTTTTCAATCAACTTGGTCTGCTCGCCGGGAGCGCCCTTGGGAAACAACTGGATGGGTTTATCCTGCGCCATAATTGAACCTGTAATAAGATTAGTAATCAACAGGAAAAGTAAATTTCCTTTTTTCATAACGAGTTTGTTTTAGTAGGATTTATGTTTAGTTGTAATAACGTACCCAGTCTACATAATATTTAAGCGGGAATATACGGTTGTCGATTCCCTGAGATCCTCCCCAGGCTCCTCCCACTGCCAGGTTGAGCAGGAGATAGTGGGGCTTGTCGAACCGCCAGTACTCGGGCAGCTGATCGTCTTTGCGGTAACTTAAAATCAGTTTTTCGTCCACGAAAAAGTCCAGCCGGTCGGCATACCATTCCACGGCAAATACATGAAATGCACTGAAGGCATCGTTCAGCTTTACCGAATTGCTGCGTATCACTGCTTCGGGATCGCGTTTGGATCCGGGGGTATGTACGGTGGCATGGATGCGCAGCGGATCGTAACCCACATTTTCCATGATGTCGATCTCGCCGCATTCGGGCCAGCCCACGGTGGATCTGTCGGTTCCCATCATCCAAATGGCAGGCCAGGATCCTTTTCCGGTGGGTATCTTGGCGCAAACCTCGATGCGGCCGCGGAAAAATTCCATTTTGCCCAGGGTGTTGATACTGGCCGAAGTGTATGAAAAGGTGTCTACCTTTTCCTTGTGGGCCGTAATTACCAGGCATCCGTTGGATACGTATGCATTCTTCTTATTCCGGGTGTAGTACTGAGCTTCGTGATTCCGGATATACCCCGTCTCGTAGTCCCAGACTGCCGGGTCGGGCAATCCTTCGTAATTAAACTCTTCAGACCATGCAAGCTTGAGCTGCTGATTGTATTGAGCCTGCAGCGGCAGCAAACAAATTGTACAAAAAAGAAGGAGGATGAATGGTTTCATAAATCATGTAATTTGAATACGAAGGTAAGTATCTTATTTGATTTTTACAACATATTGAAAATAGATTAAATAATCTGCCTGTAAGTTTTTAAGGCTTATTAAAAACCAGTACATTTGCAACATAGATGATAATACCATGAAGCACCTAATCTCTTTTCGCTGGCCTCTGGTGGCGGTATGCTTGTTTGTTTTTTTACAGCTTTGTTGCTCGTATCACTTTTATTATATTGAACAGAATCAATTGTTTCTGTTTACGACGGATTACTTTCTTTCTGCGTTGAAGGTTCCGGGCGGACTTACTGTATATATGGCCGAGTGGATCACGCAGTTCTTTATGCTTCCCTATGCAGGTCCGCTGGTGGTGTCGATACTCCTTACATGTACCGGTATGTTGTGCGAAGCGTTGTTCAAACGCCTGAATGCGGGTAAATACGGATTTGTATGCAGTCTTTTCCCCCTGGTTTCGTTGCTATTGGCTCATTTTAACTTCAATTATTATACCCAGGGTACGGTGGCCTATCTCTTTATGCTGGGCGCCTTGTATCTTACGTTACGTATTGCCGATGCTACGAAACGGCTTATTGCGGCTACGCTGGTTGCGGTGGGCCTGTTCCTTTTGTCGGGTTCCGTTGCCATCCTGTACGCCCTGTGTCTGTTTATGATAACGATTCTGAACCGTACAAAGCGTTGGTATCTGTTTGCATTGCCGGTGGCTGTCACTTTTGTGCTGGCCCTTGTTTCGGTACGCTTCGCCTGCTTTGGCCACTACCGTTTTGCTTTGCTGCCCGATGCTTATTACCATCCGCAATCTCTTCCGGTGGCGTCAATCTATATATCCTGGTGGATCCTGCCTTTCCTTTTGCTTGCGGTAAAGCTGTTGAGCAGTAAGCAGCAGGGGAGAACCATGTGGCTCAAGCAAGGGGTGTTAGCGGCTGTTCTTGTGGGCTTCACCTATTGGGGCATCCAAAACTACGGAGATTTTAAATCGGCCAAGCTGAAAGAGCTCGACTTCTATGCCCGTACGCAGCAATGGTCTAAAATTATAGAGGCATGTAAGGGGAAAGTGACCAACCTGCTTTACATGAATTACCTGAACATGGCTTTGGCCCATCGGGGAATGTTGGGCGACCAGATGTTTGCTTTCGATCAGCGTGAACCCAGAAGTCTGATGGTGAACTGGAACAAGACGGCGGAGGTATCGGCGTTGCTGAGCGATGTATACTTTGCCATAGGAGATATTGCCTCTGCTCAGGAGATGGCCTTTGAAGGAAATGTGGCGGTACACGGATATGGGAGTCCCCGTATGCTGATGCGTCTGGTGCAGACCAACCTGATATACGGTGCTTATCCGGTGGCCGAAAAATATATTTCGCTGTTGGAACATACCTTCTTCTACGATAAATGGGCCGCTTCGCATCGTAAGTTTCTTGGGAATGATGCATTGATCGAGCAGGATCCGCTGCTGGGAAGCATGCGTCGCTGCCTGCCGGATACAAGCCGGTTGGTTGCCTTAAACGGTGCCTTGGCCGATTTGGAGGCTGTGGCTGTGGCTAATCCGCAGCACAAGGCTGCCTTTCAGTATCTGGCCGGAGTATGCCTGCTTTCCAAAGATCTTGCCAAGTTTAAAGAGTTGATAGATAAGTATCATGGTACGCCGGTGTTGCCGTCGCTGCCCGTTCCTTACCAGGAGGCGGTGATTGCTTTTGCCGAAAAGGATACCGCCTATTGGCACACCCGGGGTGTTACCCAGGAGGTGGTGAGACGTTTTTCCGATTACAAACGCCAGGTGGTGGCCAACCGTAATTATCCCAATGCAGGCGACCTGCTGGCGGGATCGTACGGAAAGACCTACTGGTATTTTTATATGTTCAAATAACCTGTTTAATTATGTATAAATCACTTTGTATCGTATTAAGTTCGCTATTGGTAGGCTGTACGGAAACAGTAACCGTAAGCAAACAGCTGGCCGAATTGCCTGTTATTGTGCCCGATTATAAGGAGGTGACCATCCCCGCTGCCATCGCTCCTCTGAACTTTGAGGTAAAGGAGGCTAAGGGGGATGTGCAGGTACGGTTTGCCTCGGCAACCGATTCCTTCGAGGTGGCTGCCAGCAAGGGCCGGATAGAGATCCCCTCCGGAAAGTGGGAGGCGTTGCTTGCCTCTGCCACGGGTAAAAGCATCACGGTGCGCGTATTCGAAAAGCAGTCCGAAGGGTGGGTGGGGTACGCTCCGTACACCATGCAGGTGGCTCCCGAGCCTATCGATCCCTATATTGTGTATCGTCTGATCGAGCCGGGGTATGAGTTATGGAACAAGATGGGCATCTACCAGCGCGAACTGGCAACCTACAGCGAGTCCGCTATCTACGAGAATAAGATGACCGACAATAACTGTGTGAACTGCCACTCTTTCTGCATGCAGAATCCCGAAAAGATGCTGTTCCACATGCGTGCCACTTATCCGGGTACGATGATAGTGGATGGCGGGAAGATTGAAAAACTGAATACCAAAACGCCCGAAACCATCTCGCCGCTGGTGTATCCTTCGTGGCATCCGTCGGGCAAATACGTCGCTTTTTCGGTCAACAAAACCCAGCAGTCGTTTCATTCCAACAACCGGAACCGCATCGAGGTGTACGACCTGGAGTCGGATGTGGTGGTGTACGATGTGGAGAAGCACGAGATTGTAACTTCCTCGCGGTTGAGCGGCAGGGAGGCCTTCGAGACCTTCCCCACCTTTTCGCCCGATGGGAAATCGCTTTACTATTGTTCGGCAGAGGCCAAAGAGATGCCCGCCTCTTTCGAAGAGGTGAAGTACAGCCTGTGCCGCGTGGACTTTGATCCGGAGAGCCGTTCGTTCGGTGGGCAGACCGACACGCTGTACAACGCAGCCGTGAACGGGAAAAGCGTATCCTTCCCCCGCGTATCGCCCGATGGCAAATACCTGCTTTACACCTTGGCCTCCTTTGGCAACTTCTCCATCTGGCATGCCGATGCCGATTTATACATGGTGAATCTGCAGACAGGCGTGCACGAGCCCCTTACCGAAGCCAACAGTCCGGATGTGGAAAGCTACCACTCGTGGTCGTCCAACAGCAGATGGATCGTGTTCAGCAGCAGACGGATGGATGGTCTCTATACCCGCCCCTATATTGCCTATATAGATGCGCAGGGAAAAGCCTCCAAGCCTTTTGTACTTCCGCAGAAGTCGGCTTCCTTTTATCTGGAGTTCATGAAATCGTACAATATCCCAGAGTTCGTTACCGGTAAGGTAAAACAGCAAAGCCGCGAAATCGCCCTGCATGCTAAAAACGATAAGGGAACAGACGTAAAGTTTTCAAAATAATTTTTCTATCTTTAACGCCGATAAAATAGCTTCGGCGTTAAAGATAAAATTGAAAGGATCATGTCATTAAAACGTTTTGGCGTATCACTGGAAGACAACCTGCTCGAATCACTTGATAAATTCGTAACAGACAATGGGTTTGCAAACCGTTCGCAAGCCATTCGTTTCCTTGTGGAAAAGAATGTGGCGGAAACCAAATGGCAGTGCAACCATGTTGTGGCAGGAACCATCATTATTATGTACGACCAGCTTAAAAAGGATATCGCCCTGAAGATAGAGCGTGTTCAGCAGCAATATAAAGATGTTATTTTGTCGTCTTCACAGTATTACCTCAATCAGAATTTTTGTCTCCATATCGTAACCGTGACCGGAACTGCCCAGCGACTCACCGAGTTGTCGGACGGATTGATTACGATTAAGGGCATCAAACATGGTAAACTGGTGATGAGCCGGGCGGACTGACGTCCTTTTTTTTAGCCCTGCGGTAACACCTTTTTTGTTTAGCGTGTTACGATTCTATGGAAAGTTGTGTAAACATTAAAATAAGGGAAGAGAATGAAAAAAGAAGCAATGATGCTTTTAGGCCTTTTGTTAAGTACGGCTTCGTATGCCGGAGACGGAGGAAAGATAGACAGCCTGATCAATCTGAACGGGGTGGTGGTGTCTGCCACCAAAATTCAGGTGAACAAGAACAGCGTACCCATGTCGGTGTCTGTAATTGAGAGAGAACAGATAGAAGCCAGTAGCGAATCGGCCTTGTTGCCTGTACTGTCGCAGCGTGTACCGGGACTTTTTGTAACCCAGAAAGGGATTACCGGCTTCGGTATATCCGAAGGGGCTGCCGGAACCGTAAATATCCGTGGAGTAGGGCAGAGTAACAAAGTGTTGGTGATGTTTGACGGACAGCCGCAATGGGCCGGCGTGTTCGGTCATGCGCTTCCGGATACCTATGTGGCATCGGATGTGGAGCGTGTGGAGGTGATACGCGGACCGGGTTCGCTGTTATACGGATCCAATGCCATGGGAGGGGTGATAAACATCATCACCCGCAGGCAGCATGAGGAGGGACGTTCTACCCAGGCCCGGGTGATGTATGGCTCTTACAATACCCAGAAGTACATGATAAACAACGGCTACAATGTGGGCAGGTTCAGTAGCTTTGTATCCCTTAACCACGACCGTACCGATGGTCACCGTCCCAATTCGGAATTTCAAATCACCAACGGTTTCGCCAAACTGGGCTATACCATAAGCGACCGCTTCAAAGCGACCGGTGATGTGAGTCTGGCTAAATACAAAAACCAGAACCCCGGTAAGGTTACCGCACCTATCCGCGACAATACGATGGATATTCTGCGTGGAACCACCTCCTTTGCGCTGGAAAACACTTTCGGTAATTCCAGCGGTGCCATCCGTGCCTTCTACAACTGGGGCGACCACGAGATAAACGACGGACTGCCTATGACATCCAGTGCCATGAACAGGGGATATCTTTTCCGTTCGGACGACCATAACTACGGGGTGCTTCTGTACCAATCTTTCCGCCTGCTTCCGGGCAATCTTTTCACGGTGGGTGTCGACTATAAGAACTGGGGCGGACATGCTTGGAACGACAGCATTGTTGGTCCGGATCAGGAGTTGGTGGACAAATCCGTAAGCGAGACTGCCGGATACATCATCATGCAGCAGGAGCTGTTCGATAAGGTGAGTCTGAATGCCGGTGTACGTTACGAATACAACAGCACCTTCGGCGGCGAATGGGTTCCCCAGGCCGGTGTTACCTACCATCCGGTGGATGGAAATACATTGAAAGCATCTGTATCAAAAGGCTTCCGGAGTCCCAATATCCGCGAAATGTATATGTTCCCCCCTCAGAACCCGGATCTGGAACCGGAACGGATGACCAACTACGAGCTTTCTGTAGGACAGCAATTCCTGGGTGGCCGGTTGTTTACGGAGCTGACCGCCTTCTTTATCGACGGCAGCAACATGATTGAGGTTACCCGTATAGACGGTCGCCCGCGTAACGTTAACACAGGTTCGTTCACCAACAAGGGAATCGAATTCGAAACCATCTGGATGGCTTCCAACAAGCTGCATTTCGACCTTAATTACAGTTACCTGCATACAAGCAAACCCCTGTTGGCTGCACCCGCCCATAAGCTGTCGGCAAACGCAACCTACAAGCCCGGCCGGTTCACCTTCAATGTGAATGTACAATCCATCCACGACCTGTATGTAAACACCGTAACACCGGTTAAGGAAGATTATGCCCTGCTCAATGCCAAGGTATCCTACCGCTTCGGTTCGCAGTCGAAAGGACTCAATCTGTTTGTAAAGGGAGAAAACCTTACTGCAACACGTTACACCATCAACGAAGGCTTCCCCATGCCGAAAGCCATCGTAATGGGAGGGTTTGATGTTACTTTCTGATGATTAGTAGATTGTATAATATTTTGATAAACAGAATTTCGCATAAGAAAATAGAGTACAGGCTCAAAGAGATTGAGTACTCGTTAAAGATAATAGAGTACTCGCGCAAAGCATAAAGAGTGGCTGCGTAATATTAAAAGAGTATCCCCCTCGTAAATAAAAAAGAGTGCCCCCTGCAAGAGGCACTCTTTTTTATTTATGAGGAGGTTCTATTTGTATCAATAAGACTTCTTTCTCAAATTAACCAAGTTCTTTGTCATTATATTAGCAGTTTGCCGATATCTAACAACTAACTATTTCAACACGAGAAACTTAACCGGTGTAATCCAACTTTCTTTGGGATGACAGTTTGTCTATGTCAAAATCCAACTATATGTAAAACAACAAATTCGACCGGCAACACTCTGTTTTTCTTTAGGATGGGACTTTGTTGAACCAAACATCCCAACTATATTAGCCCTACAATTCTACCAATATAATCCTGCTTGCCTTACGATGGCAATTCCCTGAAGCCGAACTTTATCGTTTAACCTCTTTCTCTTCGTTGCCGTTGCTGCTGCCTCGCTGCTCCATATAGGCAGTAGGACTCATGCCGAAATGAGCGTTGAAGCTGCTGGAGAAGTAGGAGGGGGTGTTGTAGCCCACTTTGTAACCCACCTCGGAGACCGACAGCTTGCCGGTGCTCAGCAGGTAGGCGGCCTGCTTCATGCGGATCACCTTGATGAATTCGATGGGACTTTGGTTGGTTAGAGCTTTCAGTTTACGATGCAGGTGCGTACGGCTCATACCCAGCGCCTTGCTCATATTCTCCACACTCAGCTCCGGATCTTCCATATTTTCCCGGATGTAATCGATGGCATGCTGCAGCAACCGCTCGTCGGTCGACGTAAGCGTAACCTCCTGCGCCTCCATATTCAGCGACTTGCTGAAACGCTCTTTCAGGGTCTGCCGTAAGGCAATCAGCTTCTCGATACGTACATTGAGGTGCTTCACGTTGAAAGGCTTGGGGATATACGAATCGGCACCCGTTTCCAGTCCCTCGATGCGGTGTTCCAAATCCGACTGCGCCGTGAGTATGATTACCGGGATATGGCACGTCTCCGCATCCGTCTTCAGTCGTTTGCAAAGCTCGGTACCCGTCATCTCCGGCATCATCACATCCGTAATTACCAGATCGGGCAGTATCTTCTTTGCTTTGCTCAGCCCCAGCGCTCCGTTTACAGCCTCTTCCACCTGATAGCGGCTTTCCAGCTCCTTACGGATGTATTTGCGAATATCCTCGTCGTCTTCCACCACCAGGATAGTCAGCTTCTTTCCAACTGCATCCTCCTGTACCTCATGAACATCAGATGCCTCCAGGGATTCCATCGCCTTACTATTTTTCATATCCTCCGGCATCTCTCTTAGACCTTGCAATTCCGTTACCTGTCGAACCTTAGTAGCTCCCTGAACGTTCTGCTCTTTCGCTGTTACCGATCCATCCAGTATATTTGAAGCTGTCTGTGCATCAGATACTCCCTGTGCACCGGTAGTAACCTCCTGCATTTCTGCTCCGGTGCCTTTAGTCTCCTTTTTTTCCACCCTATGGAAGCCATCTTCCAGTGCCATCTGCTCTACGGCAAAGTGGCTGTTGCCCGGAAGAATGAGCAGGCAGAAAGAGGAACCCTTATCCATTTCGGAAGAGGCGGTTATGTTACCCCCGTGAAGCTCTGCAATACTTTTCGCCAGGTGCATCCCGATACCCGAACCCGCGGTAAGCTGCTTGCTGTTGCCCTGATAAAAACGTTCGAACACCCGTTGGAGAGTATCCTTATCCATCCCCACACCGGTATCGGACACGGTGATATACACCCGTCCCCCTTCGTCTTCGCGAATATCCAGTGAAACCTTGCCACCATCTGGGGTGAACTTAAAGGCGTTGGATAAAATATTAAACAGACACTTGTCCAGCAAATCCGGATCGTACCAAACCCGCACCTGTGAAGAGTTGTAACTGTAGGTAAGTGATATATGTTTCCGGTTGGCCAGGTCGGTAAACGAGCCCAGCAGATCAGACACAAAGGATACCAGTTCCAATTGCTGTACCTGTAACTTCATCTTGCCCTGCTCCAGTTTGCGGAGTTCCAGAATCTGATTGATCAGGCGCAACAACCTTTCGGCATTACGGTGCATCATGGAGTGCAGCTGCTGCTTTTCCGGATCGGTCTCCGTTTCCATCATCTGCTCAAGCGGACCGATAATCAGGGTGAGAGGAGTGCGGAACTCGTGACTGATATTCGTAAAAAAGCCCATCTTGGCTTGAGTAAGCTCCTCCTGTTGGCGCATTTTGAACCGTTCGATGCGGAGTTCGTTTTTCTCCTTCATACGCAGGGTGAAGAACCGCAATAGCAGCCATACGGCACCGCAGGCAAGCAGAAAATAGAGGGTGCGGGCCCACCACGTAGCCCACAAAGGCGGCTCCACCACGATGGTAAGCGAAGTAACATTGTCGCCCCACACCTCCGGATCGTTGCTGGCCTTCACTTTGAACGTGTAGGTGCCCGGATTCAGGTTGGTGTAGGTGGCAAAACGCTGAGACGAGTTGTAATAGATCCACTCGTTGTCGAATCCCTCCAACTTACAGGCGTAGATGATATTGGCCGGAACTGCTGCATCCGGAGCCGTAAACTCCAGGGTGAAACTCTTGTCGCTGTACAAAAGCCGTATCTTTTCAATCTGCGAGACACTTTGCGGAAGCACTATCCGTCCGTTTACCTCCTGGTTGATGGCGACCGACTGATTAAAGATTCTTAAGCCCGTTATGTAGGTAAGCGGACAATCGGTCTTGTCTTCTATGGCATCCGGAAAGAAGGAGTTGAGTCCGCTTATGCCTCCGAAGAAAATCTCGCCGGCCGGACTCTTATAATAGGATGCCAGGATAAACTCGTCGCTCTGCAAGCCGTCGTAGCGCGTATAGATCTTGGAGGAGAGAGAAGACGGATTAAACCGCACGATCCCCTTGTTGGTGCTCAGCCACAGATTCTCCTTGTGGGGTACAATACCGTTGATAACCTGACTGATCTGCTGTCCGGAAGGCCTTATCGACGTAAAGTTGTTCTTATCAGGATTATACCGGTTCAACCCATTCTGCGTACCGATCCATATCACACCCTGCTCATCTTCCGCAATGGCATACACAGCCATGCTGCTCAGTCCGCTATCCATCTTAAAGGAGGTGAGTGTCTCCGTTTCCGTATCCATACAGCTCAACCCAAAGTAAGTGCCAATCCACAACCGGTTTCTGCTGTCCATAAAAATCACGGAGATATAATCATTCACCAGTCCCTTGTTATCTTTTGTCTGGAAATTACGGAAGGTTTTGTCTGCCGGATTAAAGCGCGACAAGCCCCCGCCGTTGGTCCCCAACCAAAGATAGCCCCTTTTATCCTCCGCGATACTCTTCACATAATCGGAACTCAGTCCGTCCGGTTTCCCATTGGAACGGTACGTAACAAACCCCCGCCTGTCCGGGTCCCACATGCAGAGTCCCCCCACATAGGTACCCGCCCAAATCCTCTTTTTGCTATCACAGAAAACACTCACGATGGCATTGTCCGAAATTGAATTAGGATTACCCGGATTGTGCAAGTAATGCGTAAACCGTCCGCTCTTGCGGTCGAAGAAGTTCAGTCCCCCGCCATCCGTGGCAATCCAGAGATTATTATCCTTGTCGGCCGTAACCCCCATCACATGGTTATAGCTAAGCGAATTAGGCTCGTTGTTTATTTTACGGTAATTGGTAAAGCCGTTGGAACCGGTATGGATAACGCACAACCCTTTGTAATGCATACCCACCCAGAGGTTCCCTTTTTTGTCCTCAAACAAATAATGTATCTTCGAGTCGCCCATCTCCTGCATAAACTCATTGAACACCGGATGTGGAGAGATCGACTGCTGATCCGCTCTGAAACGCATCACCCCCAGTCCGTCGGTCCCCGCCCAGACAGCACCCTCTTTATCCTCCATGGCACAGAAAGTCCGCCGGGCTGTACCCCTGCTGAACGCCTCCGGATAGGCAATAAACCGCTTTTGTTTCTGATCGTACACCGTCACCCCCACACCGATGGTGGAGATCAGCATATTGCCGTTCTTCTGTTTGAACAGATCGAATATAACATCGCTCTTCAGGTGACCGCTGGCCACGCTGTAATTGGTGAAACTCTTTTTTACCGGGTTGTATACCGACAAACCTTTATCCTGCGATCCAAACCACAAATTACCATCCGCATCCTCGTCGATAGCCCGGATATGGCCGCTGCATAACGACTGCCCCGGATGTGTATGCGAAGGCGAGAACAATACACTTTCCGACGTTTTAGGATCGAACCTCAGTACCCCCAGTCCGGACGAGGCAAACCACAGGCAGCCGCTCCTGTCCTGGAAGATGGCATTACACTGATTCTGCTTTACAATATAATCGGGCTGATTGAGGGCGGTACTCACAAAATTATCGTTCCGCTTGTCGTAATACTGTAACCCCTCGATGGTGCCCACCCATAAGTTATCGTTTCGATCCGTATATAAAGCGGTAATATGGTTGCTTACCAGCGATCCCCGCAAGGCGCTGTTACGCTTGTAGACGGTAAAACCGTACCCGTCAAATTTATTAAGGCCATCTTCGGTACCAATCCACACAAAACCCCGCTTATCCTGCACGATACAAGAAACTTTCGTGCTGGACAAACCATGATCGGTAGTAAAAATACGGGAATCCAGGTTATGATGGTTCTGAATAGCCTTCAATACGTACGGAATGTTAACCAGGTAGCAACAAAACAGTACCAGCGTGCAAAGTTTTTTCATTATTGTTCCTATAAATTAAAAGGCAAAGCCTGCTTTTGGAAGGTAAAAATACAATTTAATGCGATACAAAAAAATGTCAGTTGCCTAAAGCGTACATTTTATATAGCAGATGCAACATTGTTAAAACAATTAGGCACAATTCTGATAGTCTGCTTCTCTACTTTTCCTCAAATTTGTAAGGTGAAATTATATAATAAAATTCAATAGAATATGCGACACGTACTAGTGTATGTTAACCTTGTGTTCCTGCTGCTGCTTGCAAGCTGTACAGGTAAGAGTACCACCACCGCATCGGTAAACGATGCATGTATCCGGGTAGAAAACGGACAATTTGTTCTTAACGGCAAACCCTATTATTTTATAGGAACCAATTTCTGGTATGGGCCGCTGCTTGGGTCGCAGGGCGTGTTTGGCGACCGCGACCGGTTGATACGTGAACTGGACTTCCTCAAGGAAAAGGGAGTCAACAATCTACGCGTACTGGTGGGAGCCGACGGTCCCAACGGAGTACCCTCCAAAGTGATGCCCTCCCTGCAGGAATCACCGGGACATTACGAGCAGTCGGTTTTCGACGGACTGGACTTCTTTATGAGCGAGCTTGCCAAACGCGATATGCACGCCGTGCTGTACCTGCACAACACCTGGGAGTGGTCCGGAGGCTATGCCCAATACCTTAACTGGGCAGGATACGGTCCCGTGCCCGTTCCGTCGGTTGCCGGATGGGATGCCTTTAAAGACTATGTGTCTAAATACTTCGAGTGCGACAGCTGTCAGCAAATCTTCAAGAACCACATCACCACGGTGTTGTCGCGTACCAATTTTTACAACAAACGTAAATATACCGAAGACCCCGCCATCCTGTCGTGGCAGATAGCCAACGAACCCCGACCCATGGGCTCCGGAAACAAGGATGCCTACGCCGCGTGGATCAAAGACATAGCCGCACACATCAAGAGTCTGGATAAGAATCACCTTGTATCTACCGGATCTGAAGGCGAGGCAGGCAGCGAAGAAGACTTCGACCTCTATGCCCGTGTGCATGCCGATCCCAACATCGACTACCTTACCATGCACATCTGGCCCAAGAACTGGGGCTGGTTGGACAGCAAGGATATCCCAGGCACACTGAACCGTGCCATCGAGAACACCGCAGCGTACATGGATAAACACATTGCTCTGGCCGATTCGCTGCGCAAACCCATCACCCTCGAGGAGTTCGGTATGCCCCGCGATTCGCATAAGTACGAATTAAGCGACCCTACCACCAGCAGAGATACCTATTATTCTTATATCTTTGAGCGCGTATTGGAAAGCGTACGTACCAACGGCACCCTGGCCGGATGCAATTTCTGGGCATGGGGTGGTTATGCCCGTCCGCGTACGGACCATGTATATTGGCAGGTGGGCGACGACTATATGGGCGATCCAGCCCAGGAAGAGCAGGGACTTAACTCGGTTTTCGATACCGACTCTACCGTGCAGGTGATTAAGAATTATACCATATCCATGCGTCAGATCATGGATGCAGCCAAATAAGATATTGTTTCATACAGAAAAAACGACAAGAGAACGATGAGCTTACTCAAACAACTGAAAGAGGAGATGCGTGCCGAGCTGATTCATGGAATCCTTCCCTACTGGATGGGGCGTATGGTGGATGTGGAACAGGGCGGGTTTTACGGACAGATAGATGGCGCCGACCGGATCATTGGTGGAGCAGGGAAGGGGGGTATCCTGAATGCCCGCATCCTGTGGACCTTCTCGGCGGCCTACCGTGTACAGCCCGATTCCGCATACTTGCACATGGCCGAACGCGCTTACGGGTATGCCCTCAAATACTTTTTCGACGAGGAGATGGGCGGTACCTACTGGCTGGTGAATGCCGACGGATCGCCGGCCGATACCAAGAAGCAGATCTATTCGCAAGCCTTCTTTATCTATGCCCTTACGGAATACCATATGGCATCCGGCAACGAAGAGGCATTAGCTAAGGCAAAGGAGCTGTTTCACCTGATCGAACAACATAGCAGGGATACCCAACTGGGAGGCTATTTTGAAGCCTACAGCCGCGACTGGCAATTGCTGGACGACCTCCGCCTAAGCGAAAAAGACGAAAACGAGAAGAAGACCATGAATACCCACCTCCATATCCTGGAGGCCTATACCAACCTGTACCGTGTATGGAAAGATCCACGCCTTAAAGAGGCGCTGGAGGCGCTGATACTGATCTTTGCCGATTATATCATCGATACCCGTACAGGACATATGAATCTCTTTTTCGACGAACAGTGGACCCGCAAAGGAACCATCGACTCCTACGGACACGACATCGAAGCCTCGTGGTTGTTGTACGAAGCCGCCCAGGTATTGGGCGATCCCGCCCTGCTGCTACGGGTGGAAAGCCTGTCCATGCAGCTGGTGCAGACCACCGTACGCGAAGGCTTGCAATCCGACGGAAGCATCTGGTACGAGACCGATACCCGCAGAGGACATACCGATACCGACCGGCACTGGTGGCCTCAGGCAGAGGCGGCCGTAGGATTCATGTACGCATGGAAACTATCCGGCGATGCAGCATATTTGGATAAGTCGGCCGCCACCTGGCAATACATCTCAGCCCACCTGATAGACCGGACCCACGGTGAATGGTACTGGAGCATCCGCGACGGGAAACCCAACCTGGCCGAAGACAAGGCCGGCTTCTGGAAATGCCCCTACCACAATTCGCGTATGTGCATCGAAATCATCCGAGCCTGATAAAACAAAAACGCCGTTGTACCCAAGTTATCGGTACAACGGCGTTCTATTTTGTAAACCCTCCGGATTATAACGGAGTAACCGTTACATTCCTGAACTGAATATCCTTTCCTTCGCTCTGCAAAGCAATGTAACCTGTTTTATGCATCGAACGCGTACCCGAATTCTGGTACACACCGTTTATAAACACCGTAATGTTACCATCCTTGCAGTAAATCTTAGCACGGTTCCATTCGCCTACAGGCTTTTCGCTGGATTCGTTGGTCTTCTTCACCACCGGGAAAGCCGGACGAACCGTACCCGGTCTGCTCATAAACTCGAACAAATCGCTGCCACCCAGTAAAACAAAGTCGCCTGCATCGCCTGCGTGAAGCTGGCACTCAATCGCATTGGGCCACAGCTTTTCGCCGTCCTGTACAAACAAGAAGATACCACTGTTGGTTGCTTCCACCGGATAACGCCATTCCACATCCAGGATAAAGTTACTATACTTCTCCTTGGTGTACATGTAACCGAAAGGGTTACCCTTAACATTGATCACACCATCCTTTACCGTATACACCTCCTGGGCACTGGCGCCCCCTTTGTCCACAAACAAATTCCAGTTAGACAAATCCTTGCCATTAAACAACTTTACAACCTGCGCACCCACATCGGCCGTACACACAAACAAGGCAGCACAAACAACCGCTGCAAACGAAAGAAAAGATTTTTTCATGGTCTTGTATTATTTAAATGATTAATCAGCAATCAACTTACGGTAACGAACACGCTTCGGCTCTACATCGCCCAGCTGCTTCCGTTTGTATTCTTCGTATTCGGAGTACGAACCCTCGTAGAATACCACGTCGGAGTTACCCTCGAACGAAAGAATATGCGTACAGATACGATCCAGGAACCAACGGTCGTGCGAGATAACCACGGCGCAACCGGCAAAGTTCTCCAGACCCTCTTCCAGTGCACGCAAGGTATTTACGTCGATATCGTTGGTAGGCTCATCCAGCAGCAACACATTGGCCTCGGCACGCAACGTAAGTGCCAGATGCAAGCGGTTACGCTCACCACCCGAAAGAACACTGCAAAGCTTCTCCTGGTCGCCGCCCGTAAAGTTGAAACGCGACAAGTAAGCACGGGCATTGATCTCCTTGCCACCCACACGAATATACTCCTGTCCGCTGCACACCACCTGGAAAACCGTCTTTGTAGGATCGATATCCTTGTGCGTCTGATCCGCATACCCAATCTTCACCGTCTCACCCACTTCGAAGGTACCCTTATCCACCGTCTCCATACCCATGATCATCTTGAACAAGGTAGTCTTACCCGCACCGTTGGGACCGATAATCCCTACAATACCGTTGGGAGGAAGCATAAAGTTAAGATCATCAAACAACAACTTGTCACCAAAAGCCTTGGCCACATGCTGCGCCTCGATCACCTTGTTACCCAGACGCGGACCGTTGGGGATAAAGATCTCCAGCTTCTCTTCGCGCTCCTTCTGATCCTCGTTAAGCAACTTCTCGTACGAATTAAGACGAGCCTTACCCTTTGCCTGACGAGCCTTGGGAGCCATGGTAGCCCATTCAAGCTCGCGCTCCAATGTTTTTCTGCGCTTGCTGGCCTGCTTCTCTTCCTGCGCCATACGCTTCGTTTTCTGATCCAGCCACGAAGAATAGTTACCCTTCCAGGGGATACCCTCGCCACGGTCAAGTTCCAGAATCCATCCGGCCACATGATCCAGGAAGTAACGGTCGTGCGTAACACAAATCACTGTACCCGCATACTGCTGCAAATGCTGCTCCAACCAGTCGATAGACTCGGCATCCAGGTGGTTGGTAGGCTCATCCAGCAACAATACATCCGGCTGTTGAAGCAACAAACGGCACAAAGCCACACGGCGGCGCTCACCACCGGACAACGTATCCACCACCTGATCTTCGGGCGGACAACGCAAGGCGTCCATAGCACGCTCCAGACGGCTGTCTAGGTTCCATGCATCCGTAGCATCAATCTTATCCTGCAATTCGGCCTGTCTGTTAATCAGCGCATCCATCTTGTCGGGATCGTCCAGCACTTCGGGATCACCAAACTTCTCGTTCACCTCCTCGTACTCCTTCAGTACATTCACGATATCCTGCACCCCTTCCTGTACGATTTCCTTTACTGTCTTGCCGCTTTCCAGCTTCGGATCCTGTTCAAGATAACCCACAGAGTAGCCTGGCGAGAAAACCACTTCGCCCTGATATTCTTTTTCGAGACCGGCAATAATCTTCATCAGGGTAGATTTTCCCGACCCGTTAAGACCGATAATACCGATCTTGGCACCGTAGAAAAAGGAGAGATAAATATTCTTTAAAACCTGTTTCTGAGGAGGAAACGTCTTAGTGACGCCCACCATAGAGAAAATAATTTTTTTATCGTCTGCCATAGATAAAATGTCTGTTTATTAGTATGTTTTACAGTATGTTTACAAGTATGCCTGCAAAGATAGCAAAATAAAAATGGTGCGAAAACTTGCACAATAAAAATGTACGCCCTATCTTTGCACTCGCATTACAGAAGTAACGCACAGGATGATTCGCTAGCTCAGCAGGTAGAGCACATCCCTTTTAAGGATGGGGTCCTGGGTTCGAGCCCCAGGCGGATCACCAATTAGAAGGCTTTCCAAACGGAAAGCCTTTCTTAGTTTTATAACTATATCGTTTATAGTCAGATGCTTAAAATATCCATGGGGCTAGTAAAGCTAAACCGGGCATCCGTATGGCTTATCCTGTTATCACCCCACAAAGCCACCCCAAAGTCCACCTTTGCATTTTTTGCACAATGATAATCGTAATCACTATCACCAATATAGAGCACTTCATCCGGAGATACGCCACACCTCTCCATATAAACAAGCAGCGGATCCGGATTCGGTTTAGGGCGGGGCGCATCCGTTACACATATAATCGTTTCAAAATGGTCTATAATCTTACCTAAGGCAAAATCGTTGTTCAGTTCGTTGTGCGTACGCGAAGTGACCAACCCTAACCCCAACCCCTTACTCTTCAGAGCGGCGATTGTATGCTCGATATGGGGAAAAAGCTCGATCTCAGCCTTATGCTTCATAAAGTTCTTAACCCAAACTTCATCAAACTCTTTGGGATTTTCAGCTCCGAGACGCTCCATGGTAGTCACCCCCGGAATACCCAACACAAAATTAAGCTCCGAAGTCTCATAACGCTTACCAAACAACTGCAGTATAGTCTCCTGCCAAGTAGCCAAAACAGCTTTTTCATTGTCCACCAAAGTCCCGTCAATATCAAAAACCAAATGTTTATACTCCATATGATTGTGTTTTAATAGATTGCAATGCATCTTGAGTATCTATGACTCCAGAATGTAATTTTGAAGATGACTTTACTATTAACGTAATCCATTTAAAAAAGTTGTAAACTTCTGGGTGACTTTTTAATCCATCTTCTACGACGAATATCCATGGGACTATAGAAGCTAAATCGGGCATCCGTATGGCTTATCCTGTTATCAACTATTTCAATCTGAATCTCGTCTTCTTCTTTGCAATACATTTTTCCGTCAATTCTTGTATTATTTGGGTTGCCGACTGTTTTGACAGACCTATTTCAGTCGCCACCGCAATCGTATCGGCAAGAGCAGGTTCTCCCTTACCATTTATGGTCGTAGTGTGGTAGCCGTTAAAACCACTGCTTGGCAGTAGATCATAAGCCGGCGAAAGTTTCCATGCCCCATCAATCCATTGGAACGAAAAATTCTTAGCATGATCGTCCCGATTTGAAATAAGGATATTAAACACCATTAGCCGGAACATTTGAGCCACCTGTTCCATATCCCTGGTGAGATTCAGCGTCAGCTTCAATAGCAAAGAGTAGTCAAGACTAGGAATCCGGTAATTGGCATTGAGCAGTCCGGCTGCACTTATGGTATGTATCTTTCCTTGAGGCGTTCTGTCGAATCGTTCAACTCCGAAATAGCGATTATCAAACAAGCGGGTTTCCGCCATTCGTATTCCACACTCTTTGGCAAGTAGAGAGTAGTTGTACTCTATTTCTCCAACATTAACAGGATCGCTGGTTGCTTTAAACTTCACAAGCCACTCGCAACCATCTAACTTCACAAATACCTTGGGACGCGCTCCACCCGACGAACCGCCATATTTATAGAGCAAATCGACCGAACCCGTACTTTCTTTACTTTCGAGTATTTTTTCGATCTCATTTGCTAAACGATCAAAATTTTGAAACTCATCATCTGTGGCAATGCTTTTGTCTGGTTGATACTCCAATGCGCCACGTCCGGTAGAACCTATCAGCGACAATCGTTCTAAAATATTCAATTTATATGGATCGACCCCTTTCTCTTGTAAATAACGATCAAGCAATAGATTGCCCCAACCATCCGGCAAACTATCATCGAACACCCCAAAGTTTCCTGCAAACGGATCTCGCTTGGCCATTATCAGACCTGGCTTCAACGGCAGATAGAATGGAGATATTGAAAATCCGCTCTGTATCCAGTCAGCATCGTATTCAAAACCACACAATCCTTCGGGCGTAAGAGCCATTCGCCCTACACGTCTATCAGATATAAAAATCTCTATCATTGAGACACTATTCATTTTTATGCCCTCTTTTTCTTTGTTTCGTTTGCTCCGATTTTACTATATCGTCAATACTCTGATAGGTCTTGCTGCTGAAAAGAGTTTCGAACTCATCTATCATATCCAATGCAAATGCAAGCATCACCAATGAACGCACAGATATCTCTCCAGATGATTCAAAACGCCTGTAGGAAGGCAACGAAAGCCCTGCTTTTGCAGCAAGCATCTTTTGCGTCCACCCTTTTTCCAATCGCCTCTGTTTAACACGCTGGGCAATACCCGACATTATCAAGTTGGGAGTTTTATCTATAAGTGATAATATATTATCATTTACATCTACTTTCATATATCTAATGCTATTATATGAGCACTTACAAAGTTAATCAAAGTTTCCCAACTATCAAATCAAACGAGACAGAATATCCTTTCTTCCTTTGTCATTGGGCATTTATCTTTGTGCCAATCTTTCTTATATAAATGAGCGTGTCCCAGCAATTATTCAAGACGGTCATTTGTTCATTGTATTGAAATCAAAAAACAATTGTCCTGATATATTATTCTCCAGACCATTACCGCTAAAACGGTGTAACTGGGACTGGGGTCCGTAATTCTCTGCTTTTCCAAACTTAGTTCCTACCGGAGGTATCGCACTCATAAAAGAGATGTTTCCTTTGGGGTATGCCGGAACCGTATAATTTCTGTCGGCTGCGTACAAGGATTGTATAGTTGGCGTGAATAAATGAAGTATAACATCTTCTTTTCCCGAATATACTGCAAAGGGTGTCGGACAATCCAGTTTCATTCCGTAAAAGAGGGAATAGTATCCTTTGAACTCGGGATAGTCCCAACTCTCGCCAGTTACAGTGTTATTATATGTTTTATTCCAAACGTTCAGGGTTCCTCCTTTCATGCGGTTCTTGTATACCCGATATGGACCGTTTGCAAACAGAGTGGCTCCCTTTACGCCCTCTTCCGGGAAATCGAATGTGATTCCTGCCATGGCAATCTTATCCTGTGGCCGGTAATCGTAATTCAGTTGCAATACGCCCGAAGGCAACATGGTCCACGTAAATCCATAGGCGACATCTTTGCCGTTGTTCGTTACGTATGTTACTGTCAAATGTGGATTCCCTTCTGCCAATTTATATTCAACGGATTTACAGGTAACCTGTTTGTCTGTTAACAGAACAGGGCCATTACTCAATGGAATGGTTTCCCCCTGATAAACGACTGCGTGAAGCAATCCAGTCTCCTTATTAATGCGGGCTTCTACTCCGGCAGCCGATAACAACCAATCGGCTCCCAGATCCTGCGCTTGGGCAGCTGGGGCTGATTTATCCGTTGGCAAACATCGCGAGGCAACCTTAAGCGGATTCCCAATTTCGTAGCTCCAGGTAAATAACTCACGGTTTTCACGATCGGTCGCGGTGACATATAGTATATCATAATCCTTCCAGTCTTTGGGTAGATCTAAAGTTATTGCGCTCTTTTCTCCCGGTTTGCAATCGGGAGAGGCGATGCGGCCTGTTACAGATGTGACGCCATCCACCGAAAGATTGGTAACCTTTGCAAGTCGGAATTTAAATGTACATTCGTTGGTGTTGGTGAATGCGTACCGGTTTTCAATGATCAATCGTTTATCCCATGTGGGAGTTATATACTTTTTCTCCAAATGGACAGGAGACCAGATTTCTTTAATGGTAGAGAAGCTTCCCTCTTTTTCGCGGTACGGCCCGGTGATACCATCAGCCCCGTGATCTTTATCCGTATCTAAAAAACCATTTCTATCGGTCCGGACAACCGCCTGGTCTGCCAAATCCCAAAGAAACATTCCGGCACTGAGGCTATTAGAACGCATCAGATTCCAATAATCATCCAGTCCGGCACCATGTCCGCCGTCATACAATCCATGCAATAATTCAGTTGGCATAAAAATATCCCGTCCATGAAACAGATTATTTATACCCGTGTCGTAATTAATATAATGTGCTGTGTTTATACCGCTAAACTTAGCCCAGGGATGCAGGACAGCCCGTTTTTGAATATCATATAGCGGAAAAAAAGGATCAAGGTCAAAATTAAATCCACCTTCATTTCCATTTGCCCAGAATACAATACTGGGATGATTTATGTCGCGGGTAAGCATTTCTCTTACCAGCACTTTGCCTACAGGAGTATCATAGGGCGGATATTGCCAGGCACAGAGTTCGTCTATCACATAAAGGCCTAACGAATCGCATACCTCAAGAAAATGTTTATCCGGTGGATAATGAGACATACGAACCGCATTCATATTCATCGCCTTTATCAGATTTACATCGTCAATGCTAAGCTGTTTATTTGTGGTACGTCCGGTTGTGGGCCAGAAAGAATGACGGTTCACGCCTTTAAACATCATCTTTACTCCATTCACATACACGCCGTCGTGTTCGCGGACTTCCACGGTACGGAATCCAATCTTTTCTGTTATCGTATGTAACACCTTTCCTTTACGGCTGATGGAAATAGAAGCAGAATATAGGGTGGGGGACTCGGAGGACCAGGGCTTTACATCGGCTATATTACCGGATAAAGAGATTTTATTTTTTTTACCGGCAGCAGGGGTGGAAGATAATTTGCCTATCACTTTATTTTGCTGATCCAGAACCACCATTTCAGCATCAATGTCCGACAGATTGCCCGAAAGGATAATATCTGCCTTAACATCTCCTGTATGACGTGTGTCAATAGCTGTATATTCTATAAATTCGTTTGGGACAGCTTCCATGTAAACCGGACGGAAGATACCTCCAAACACCCAGAAATCTGCTTCGCGTTCCGCCTCATTTATACTATTATTGGTAGACATCTTGCTCACCTTTACATCCAAATCATTTGACTTTCCATAACGGACCAGATTGGTAATTTCCCGCTTAAACCGATAAAAAGCGCCTTGATGAACAGTACCTGCTTGTTTACCATTCACTTTAATTTCGGTATCAGTCATAGACCCTTCAAAAACAATAAAAATACGCTTGCTTTTCCAGTCCAAAGGAATTTGAAATTTGGTTTTATACAATCCTTCTTCGTTGGCCTTATTCTTATCGTGTCCATAATTGTAGGTGCCATAGCCTTCTGTTTCCCAGCAGGATGGAACTTTTATCTTATCCCATGAACCGCTTTTAGCCCCATTGGTACAAAAGAAGTCCCACTCGATGGCATCGTCGGATCCTTTACCTGATAAGTATTTTATCTCTGTAACTTGCGCATGTGTTATTTCCAGGCAAAATATGAATAGGAATAAAAGGTGGTTTTTCATCATAATACTAATTTATGAGGTAAATATACAAGAAAAATTGAAAAAGAGGGGAAGGAAAATATTTATTCCTTCCTCTCTTTTATTCATAACAGACAGGCTGTTATTTCCATAAAGGATGTTGCACTAAATTTGGATTTTTATCCATCTCATCCTGCGGAACAGGGAGCGTATAATATTTATCGTTGATCGCTTTTTTCATTCTGTCGGCCATGGCATGTTGTCGTTTTAAATCAAACAAAGCCTGACCTTCGGCTGCAAATTCCCAAATGCGTTCCTGAATAATTGCTTTACGTAAATCTGCCTGAGATATTGTTGATGGAAGAGCTTGTAATCCGGCACGTTCACGAACCCGGTTAATCCCCGACAACGCTTTATTGATTTGATTCATTTCACAATAAGCCTCGGATTGTACCAATAATACGTCGGCATAACGAACTACTTTCATATTGCACCCATAATCGCCGGCCTTTGTAGATAAATTATCATTAGGATCAAGATATTTCGCGAAGTGGCACAAGGGAAAAGAGGGCTCTTTCCCATTATTAGGATCATAATGGTAAGTCTTACCCGTTTTTACATCTTTAAAATCGACAAGGAAAGTAGTCGAAACCCGTTTGTCACCCACTTCGTAGGATTTATAAAAATCGGGAGTAGATATCAAAGAAGACCAACCATCTGTCTTTTTTACATTATAACCTCTCATCCCAGTTAATGCAGGTATATCTTGACCATTGATATTGGTAACAAACTCCACGTCGAATATATACTCTTTGCCATGTTCGTTGTTAACGTTGAATATATTCCGAAAATCTGTTTCCAGCCCATAACCAAAAGAACTTTCCTTTGTTATGATTTCGTCTGCTTTCAAAGCCGCCTTTTCCCAAAAGCCAGCTTTATTCCATGGCCATGCCGCTTGCGTAAGATATACTTTTGATAATATAGCCATGGCAGCTCCTTTTGTAGCTCGCCCCATATCTGCAGCTCCGTACGAAGTTTTAAGAACTGATTCGGCATACTTTAAATCTTCTTCAATCAGCGCCCAAACGGTATCGTCTGTTCCCTCATTGGTAAGATCTTCGGCATTCATATTATCTTTTTCAGTAATTACAGGCACATGATCATAAAAACGGATCAGAGCAAAGTAATTCAATGCACGCAGAAATTTTGTCTCAGCAACAATCTGTTTTTTCGTATCCTCGCTTTTAAAGGTTACTTTGTCGATATTCAACAACAGATTATTCGCCCTTCTTATTCCGCTGTACGACACCTGCCAGATTAATTTACAGAAATCAGTTGTAGGTGTCCACGTATAATCATCCATTTCAACACGAGATGGGGCACTGGCATTTGCGTATGCAGCTTCTCCAGGAAATTCGGCCCCCATCCAGATGTACCGTCTGTATCCATTTGATTCCTGAAGAGTTTGATAAACAGAAGTCAGCCCGGCTTTAGCATCGGCCTCATTTTTGTAAAAATTATCAGGCGTAATGGATTCATAAATCTCCTCATCCAGAAAGCCGCTGCAGGAAGAGTTGCCAATCGCAAATACAGCTGCGATAATCATATATTTGTATAGTTTCATAATTTTTTGATTTGAATATTAAAAACCAATATTAACTCCGAGGATAAATGACTTGGAAGCCGGGTAGGCATTGTAATCCACTCCTAATTGAAGGTTACTCTGACCCTGACTGTTTACTTCAGGATTGTATCCTGAGTAGTTGGTAATAGTAAGCAAATTTTGTCCGGTTGCATATACTCTTAACGATTTCACAAACGGGCATTTGGGAACATTATAACCCAAGGTCAGGTTTTGAATTCGCAAGAAAGAACCGTCTTCAATTAAAAAGTCCGATTGTAATAAATTCTGGTTTACCAATACGTGTGCTCTCGGATATTTGGCATTTGTATTTGTCGGTGTCCAATGGTCATTGACTTCTTTGCGTTGATTTCCCCAAGTGCTCACAATATTTGTTTCAGCACGCAGCACATTGTAAATGTCATTTCCATATGAGCCATTGATATAAACAGAAAGATCAAAGTTTTTATAAGTAAAGTTATTTGTCCAACCAAAAATGAAATCAGGATTTGGATCTCCAACAATGGTTCTGTCTTCACCAAAACTAATTTTACCGTCGCCATTTTTATCGTAAAAACTCATGTCTCCCACCTGATCAAACGTTGTACTAGTTACACGGGCAGCTTTATCACGTTCTTCCTGCGTACGCATAACACCTGTAGTTTTAAGCAAATTCCATACACCAACTGGCAAACCCGGCTCCAGCCAGCTACCATTTACTTTTAAGTGTCCCGAAATTTCGCCTTGTTGTGTTGGGATATAACCTGGAATCTCCAATACTTTATTTTTGTTTGACGACCAGTTTATTGCTGTATTCCATTTAAAATCGCCGGTAAGCACATCGGCAGATAAACTTAACTCTAGCCCTTTGTTTTCGAGGCTTCCAATATTCTTTAGAACGGAACCGAATCCGGTTGTTAATGGGACTGAAATATTCCATAAAAGATCGGTCGTTTTTTTATAATAATAATCGGCAACAAAATTAAAGCGGTTATTCAAGAATCCAAAATCCACACCAATATCAGAAATAGCGGTTGTTTCCCACTTCAAATCAGGGTTTGGCATATTTCCGGCAGCAATTCCCACATTAGTGACTCCTCCGATAGGATAAACATAGGTATTCATTTTTTCGACAGAAGAATAGCTGCTAATATTCTGGTTACCCGTTACCCCGTAACTAGCTCTCAACTTAAGACTACTAATCCAATCCACTTGCTTCATAAACGCTTCTTGATCCATACGCCATGCAAAAGCGGTAGACGGGAAAAATGCCCATTTATTATTAGTACCAAATTTGGAACTACCATCAGCACGTCCTGTAACAGTAAAAAGGTAACGATCCTTTAACACATAGTTGATACGACCGAACCCGGACAACAAAGTATTTTTATCTCTTCCGGTGGAAGGCTTATCCCATTGGGCTCCTGCATCCAGGTTGTTGTAACCGTAAACATCCGAAATAAAGTCTCTGGCAGTCATACTGCTCGACTTGCTTTGGATAGATAAAGCTGATGTCCCAACCATTGCATTTATTGAATGAATTCCAGTCTTCTTAAGGTAAGTGAGCACATTTTCGTTTGAAAGAGACTGATTTCTTCTGTTTTGCTGACTAGCGATACCATTGGCATTGTAACCCGTATTTGTTTGCTTCGGTTCGTAAACTTCACGCAACGCACTGGAAAGGTCGGCCCCAACACTTATCTTCAATGTAAGTCCTTCAATAAATCTAATACTAAGATCAGCCGATCCAAGTACACGATCAATCGTTCCCTTATCCTGTAAAAAGGTAACATATGGAACTGGGTTGGGCACTGTAGAACTACCTGTTATATAGTTCATACGTACGTACTCTCCTGTCGTGGGGTCAAATACAGGAACTGTAGGGGGCAGCACCAAAGCTGCATTGATGATTGAAGTATTACCTCCACCATCTCCATTTTCGCGACCCACGTTTGAAGTAACTCTACTTGCTGTAAAGCTAGTTGAGAGATCTATCCGTGAAGATAGTTTTGTATCAATGTTATTTCTAAAAGAAACACGATTAAAGTCTTGATTCTTAACAATACTTTCCTGATCAAAGTAACTAGCCATAATTGAAAACTTGGTGTTTTCAGATCCCCCATTAATCGTTACATTGTGATTATGAATGGGAGCGGAAGACCTTAGAATTTCATCCTGCCAATCCGTTCCCTGACCTAAATCACTGATAGCGGGATAAAGAGGGTTTGTTGAAGTATTTGTATAATAAGCCGGACGTCCATCATTGGCCGCACCTTCATTAGCTAAAGCACCCCACTCGGAGGCATTCATCATATCTAGCTTTTTAGCTACTTTCTGGAATCCAACATATCCATCATAAGACACCGTGGTTTTTCCGGATTTCCCTCTTTTGGTTGAAATAAGGACAACTCCATTTGCACCACGGGAACCATATATAGCAGTAGCTGATGCATCCTTCAAAATCTCCATACTTTCTATATCACCCGGATTTAATGTAGCCAGCGGATTTTGTCCGGCACCTGATCCTCCGGCCGAACTTCCGGCTGTTACGGGATATCCATCAATAACGTACAAAGGTTGGCTGCCAGAAGTTAAAGAGTTCCCACCGCGAATACGGATATCCACGGCACCTCCCGGCGATCCGGAAACAGCCGTAACCTGAACTCCGGCAACTTTTCCTTGTAATCCCTGATCAAAAGAAGAAACAGCCTGTTTCTTCAATACATCCGATTTTACAGAACCTACCGACCCGGTAAGGTCGCTTTTGCGCATTACACCATATCCTACAACAACAACTTCGTCCAAAATTTCTGTATCTTCCTGCAGGATAATCTTGATTGTTTTCTGATTAGCAACCTTTATTTCCTGGGTTTTATAACCCATATAGGATATAATAAGCGTGGCATCTCCTGATGCATCAACAGTAAATGTCCCTGTCAAATCGGTTATAGTACCTACATTGCTACCTTTAACAACAACATTGGCTCCAATAATACCTTCGCCGTTTTCGTCAGTAACAGTCCCCTTGACCTGTGCAAACAAGGAAGGAGAAATAAATAAAAGCAGATAAATTAAAATCTTCATACTTTAATAGATTTAAGTAATAATAAATGTCGCGCCCTATAAGTAAGTAACGCATTGGTTTTTTGTAGTTTTTTCTGTTTTTTTGGTTTTCATGTTGTATTATTCATACCTTATATATTTAAAGTTATAATTAATAGATTCCACTCGTATAAAAAGATGATTTTTCTATTTATTCAGAATCATTTTTTTGTATCTCATTAGTGCCTCTACGTAATAGTAGTCGCCATAAGTTAACGGAACATCCACTTCGGAGTCGCCAGGCAAATGACCAACCCCGTGCTTCAGGATAAAACATCCGTTGGATCCTTTCTTAGCCGTGTATTCTGGAGACGCAAGAGTTCTCAATTGCTTTTCAGCCACAGCTATATATTGACTCTTTCTAGGTTCACCAACAAACTGACTCAACTCAATCAGCGATGAGGCTATTATCGATGCGGCAGAAGCATCTCTGAGGGCATTGGGTATATCAGGCGCATTAAAATCCCAGTAAGGAATTTTGTCTTTAGGCAGATTGGGGTGATTTAATATAAAGTCGGCAATATGATTAGCCTGATCCAGATACCTCTTGTTCCCCGTTTCGCGATACATCATCCCGTAACCATACAGACCCCACGCCTGACCTCTGGCCCATGCACTTTCATCACTGTATCCCTGAGCTGTACATTTTACCTGAACTGCTCCGGTTTCGGGGATATAAGAAACCACGTGAAAAGTGCTGTAATCTTTGCGAAAATGATTTGCTATGCAGGTATTGGCATGGGTTTCGGCAATCTCTTTGAATCTGTTGTCTCCTGTTTCTTTGGATGCCCACATCAGCATTTCCAGATTCATCATATTATCTATAATTACAGGGAATCTCCATTTCTGGTTACTACCCCATGACTGAATGCTGCCAATTGTAGGGTTAAAGCGTGTTGACAAGGATTTGGATCCATTTATCAGTACGCTTTTGCATGAATCTATACCGGTAATCCGGAGCGCGTTTCCATAACTGCAGTATAGCATAAAACCTAAATCGTGGGTTCCTTTGTTATATTGTTCCTTATTTATGCGGTTGGTAAATAGAGATGCATACCTTTTTAACTCCTTATTCGAAGAATTCTCATATAAATACCATAAGGTGCCTGGAAAGAATCCGCTACACCACCATTTTGAACCCGACATTATCAATTTTCCATTTTTATCGATTGTACGGGGTAATGAATCAGGAACAGTTTCCATTTCTTTAGCCAGTAATAAACTTTGCATTTCGGCCTGTTTCAAGGCATTGTCGATAACTACAGACATAGGCGTTTCTGGCTTTGTAAACGCACACACAATAATGAAAACTAAAAACAAACCAATCAGATAGTGCTTCTTCATAAATAACAGGATTAAATATTTTTGATAAATAAGTCAGACAAATGTAGATTTTAAGGGATGCGAAACGGGGTAATTTTGTACATTTATGGTTGGTTTTTGTACATATGTTAAGATTCAATCATAAAATACAAGAATAATTCAGAACTAAGATATAGATGTTTTCTGTTTTCTGTAATCGGACGGAACCATACTGTAATGCTTTTTAAAGCAGGTACTAAAATATTTAGAGTCATTAAAGCCGCAAAGCATAGAAATCTCGGCAATGGTATATTCAGATTTTTCCAGCAATTGCTTGCTACGTTTAAGTCGCATATCCAAAATAAACTCTTTGATGGTCATATGTGTAATTTCATTAATCTTCCGGTATAGTAGAGTACGACTTATACCCATGTCCGAAACAAACATCTCAACATCGTAATCCGGATTCTGAATATTGCTCTCTACAGAAGTAACCGCCTTGTTTATCAGCTCTTCATCTATAGACGTTATTGTAATATTTGAAGGTTCGGGTATATACTTTTTACTATACAACTCCCTCATCTTATTCCGGGAGTCTATTAGATTATTTATTTGTAGTTTCAGATAATCTGTATCAAATTGCTTTTCAATAAATACATCAGCCCCTTTCTTTAATGCCTTTATCTTTTGGTCGGCCCCACCGAAACCAGACATAACAATAATTGGAATGTGACTGGTTTTAATATCTCCTCTCAACGTATCGCACACATCATATCCATCCGCCCCGGGCATCATTATATCTGTAAGGATAATTTGCAAACTTATTTTTTTTGCCAATTCAATGCCTTCCAATCCATTCTTTGCCGTATAAACACGGAAACTACCCGACAATTGAATTTTAAGGTAATTCCTTAAATCATCATCATCTTCAATAATTAGCAATTTGTTAATATTACGGCTGTCTTTTTTGTCATATCCAACCTCCTCCTTATTTACATCCAGATGAATTACTTCCATTTTGGCATACTCATAAGAAAGCCCTGTAGTCTTACACTTGTCCATTGCCAGTGGATCAAAGAGAGCCTGCTTTAAAGGCAATGTTAAACGAAAGCACACCTCTCCTGTTCTTGAAAGCAGCGAGATTGTTCCACCCAATAGGTTTACTAACTCTTTAACGATAGACAAGCCCAGTCCAGAACTGAATTCCGCCAGTTGCTTTTGTGATGAAGAACGGGAAAAAGGTTTAAAAAGACGATCTGCCTGATCGGGGCTAATCTCTGTACCGGTATTAATCAGTTCGAACGAAACACAAAACATCTCCGAATCAGATGTTTTTATGTAGGATAGATGGGCTAATTCATCAGCTGTTGATTTATAGATTCTAAAACTAATAGATTCACCTTCGGGCGTATATTTAATCGCATTGGAAAAAAGGTTCGAGAATATCTTTTCAATCAGCTCATGGTCGAACGAAACCAATAGCTCGTCGCTGAATGAATCGATCTGCGTAATAATATACTTTCCTTCGGCGAGAGGTATAAACATATTAAACAGTTCTGATACGTAAAGAATCAAATCACCCGAAGACGGACAAGGCCTGATAGTATTGCTTTCAATTTCCCTGAATTGTAACAGCTGATTAACCAGACGCTGAATTCGTATTACGTTCTTTGTTATCAATTTAGTATAATTCATGGCCGGATGATCCGGACCCAGGGTTTGCTCCAATCGCTTCAATGGATCAATAATCAAGGTAAGCGGAGTTTTCAGTTCGTGCGAAATATTTGTAAAAAAATTTACACGCAGATCAATAAGATCGCGGATACGTTTCTTTTCAAGCTTTTCCATTTCCAACTTATGCCTAAAATTCTTTTTATTGGACAAGTACATAAACACCAGATAGATAATTCCGGCAACAATACAGCCATACACCAAATACGCCCATGCAGAAAGCCAGGGAGGAGGATTTATTTTAAAGTAGAGAGAGGTCACTCTTCCATCGCTCTCCTCATCATGGACCATCACTTTAATCTCGAACCTATACGACCCCGGAGGGAGATTGGTATAACGTATACTATTTTTACTCAAAGGCAATAGCAACCATTCCTCAGAAGCCCCTACCAAACGGCATGCAAGTTGCTCCTTATCAGATTTTACATAACTATCCGTTGAAAACTGAATCTCAATGTTAGATTGCTTATGGGAAAGATTTATCCACTTGTCCGCTTCTTTTCTGTTTCCGATAACGGATATATCTTCGGTTAGAGGAGAATTTGTATTTCCCGGTATCACTCGCGAGTTATTTATAAAGAACCCAGTAAAAAAAACATTATTCTTCTTTTTTGTCTTCCTGATTGTCTGCGGATCAAACAGAATAAACCCATTAGTTCCTCCAAAAAGCAATTCACCTTTACTTGTCTTGAAGCTTGCACGGGGATAGAACGAGCCGCATAAGTCTGTCTCGGCGCAATGAATCTTCCGAAATTTATCTAAAGACTTATTGTAAAACCAGATTCCATCGTTTGTGCTAAACCAGATATTCTCGCGAGCATCATCCTCCTGAATGGCAAAAACAGTATGCGCATTAAATCCTTTCCGGTTTAGGAGGTTTTTATATATACCTCCCCGCGATAAAAGATTTACGCCTCCCCCCATTGTTCCAATCCACATGTTAGAATCGGAATCAACTGTAAAACAGATCAGCTGGTTTACAGAATAGTTTGAATCATTGATCAGGTGAAGATCCAAAACTTGGTGGGTGCGCACATCCATAACGTAAGCTCCCCGATGAGTAAACATCCAGAGACGATTTTTCACATCCCTGTATACTGATTCCACTTCCGGCAAAATAATATCTTTCCCATCTTGTTTTGGAATAATCCGGCTTATCCGATTTGTTTTCAAATTTTTATAAAACAATCCGTCTGTTGTAGCATTCAGCCAGATTCCCGAATCGGCCTCCATTGCGAAATTGTATATACTCAGGTATCGCCCCGATCGGGATGGATGATATAATTTAAAGTCTTCAAATTTTTTTGTATCTGTGTTGTATTCACTTATACCTCCGTTAAAAGAAGAAATCAATATTTTTCTCTTTTTTGAATCAAACAACAGGGACTTGATTAGATTATAGTTTATGCCGTTGGATAACGACTGTGTGTAATATGAAAATTCATTGCTTCTGCGATTCCAGCAATTTACTCCACCACCTTCTGTCCCAATCCAAATATTCCCAGACTTATCTTCTTCAAAGCAACTTACTATGGGACTGTTTAATCCACCTTTAGAAAAAGATTTGTATACAATACGATTATCATCAAAAGACATATAAGCCAGCTTTCCTCCGAACGTTCCAATCCATACCCCTCCATCCGGATCAGCATAAATAGACCAAATAGAATTATGAGGTAGCGAATATCTATCGGCAGGATTTGCAAGCAAAGTTGCCATTTCGTCCGTCTTAAGATCCAGCAGAAAAAGGCCTAATTGAGTTCCCACCCATAGAATACCCTTAGAATCCACGTATAATTTTTTTGCATTTATTGATTGATTTTCCTTATATTGGAAAGGATACGATCGGGTAATCTGTCCGTGCTCGTCCGCTCTGAATAAACCTTCGTTTTCAGTAAGAATAAAATACTCCTTATTATACTCTACAAGCTGACGGATATACCCCTTCCGCTCTCCGAGGTCGATAAACAGTTCTGGTTTGGAGATAAGACTTTTCAGTTTGTATATCTTGCCATTGCGAGTAGTTAAAAACATATCTCCATCTAGGTTACGAAGCTCTGCAGAAACAAAGGACGAATGCAATTTATAACGTTGTGATTTAAATCCCTTTTTGAAAGAGAAAGTTTCAATAAAATCTCCTTTTTTGATCCACAAAACCTTGTTAGAATCTTGGACTAAAGAAGTAATCGCTCCCTCTGAAATCTTTTTGAACTCCAGCGAAGCATAATCAAAAAGGAATAAGCCATGATTCGTGGAAACGAATAACCTCTTATCACTATCCACCCACAAATCACCGAACGCCCACGACAGTTCGGGAGAATGAGATGAAATCCGGTCGTCCATCTGGTAAAATGCATTTCCGTCGTACATAAATAGCGTACGCTGTCCACTATACCAGATGCGGCCAATACTATCTTTAGCAATACTCTGAATTCCGTGGTAATAAGGTGAAACAGGAATCGTATGAAAACGATAGCCGGAAACGTCTATTGCCAAGGCCATAGGGATTATAATAAAAGTAAAAAGGAGGACAAAAAGCGTCTTTCCATTGTAATTTAATGGTTTCAAAACAGTATTCGAATAGGTGGTTCAATCAATTTTAGTATTCTTAATAAGCAAATGTATAACTTTTATTTCATGTTTCGTATTCACCTTTCTATATTTAGGTAAATTTTCCAACGATTAACTCTGCTTTTGGCTACACAAAGAGAATAAATGACCAAATTTTGACAGACGTTCTAATTGCACCATAAATTAAATTTTTAATGTGTCAGATTTTTTTTGAAATTCAAGCAACATTCTCCAAAATGTCATTAAGAATACAAGCCACATTCCCTCTCACAAATTTATACCGGCCTTTCGGGCTTGGGAGTGTTGGAGGGGACGTTTGATGTTGTAGTGTTTGCCGTCTTTGATGAAGTTGGCGCCGGTTTGTTTGAACCAGAAGGATACCTTTTCCTTTTCGCAAACGCTACGGAGTTCTAACACCCAGTCGAAGTTGCAGGGGCGGGCTTCGTTGCCGGATTCGCCGCCTGCTACGACTTGTTCCACCCATTGGCCTATGTTGTAGGGTGCAAGGTCGATGCGCTCCAGCAACGGTTCGCAAATGATGATTTTGTGCCGGATGGGAGAGGAGCGGTAGATGGGTAGCCGGTAGTCGGTACGGGATTGATTTTCTACGGTACAGCAGATGGTAACGTGCTCGTATCCCTCGCCCCAGTCGGCCGGCAGGCATTGATCCAATCGGTCTATCCGCTTGGTAATCATCAGGAACTGGAGGTCGCTCCGTTGGCGCATCATTGCCCAGGCATCGGGGCGCCACGGATCGGCATCTTCCACAAAGAAATCGGACGTAAAGCAGGTGTAGACCAGCGTGCCGGAGGGGATTTTGTATTCTCCGTTGCGTTTTCGTTTGATGGGTGCATCGAAACTTTTCGTCTGCGTTATCACCGAGCTGTCTATGTTTCGCCGGGCATCCCCACGGTACACGTAGCAATGGCGGCAACCCTCACTCAGCTTGTGGCAGCCGTGCCACGGATTCCAAAGGGCCGATTTCTTTTCGACGGCATTTACCTCCATAGGACTTGCTTTACAGAACCTTTATCATTTCAAACTGCTTTCCCTTCTGCTGGATATTCCGTGCTTTCAGGAAATCGGTAATATTCGCACAGGGTGTATCCGTATTTATCACCTTAATGGCACTATGCTTGTTCCGTTTCAACGCTTCTCTTAGTAGCGCGGTTGCAATACCCTTACGCCGATGCAAAGGCTCAACAGCCAACTGGGTAACATCGCCGGATGCAGGTTCGAAAATACAATACCCTGCGAGCCTGTTGTCTAGGTAAGTTCCTAAGCATACGAATTTATCCATAGCCCTTTCTACAGATTCAAAACTGTTCTGCCAGGAAGGATGGAAATCTGCCATTCCGGAAGCCGATTTACATGCTGCAACATCCACCTCTTTTATTGAATATGGAACATCCAGCTGCTCTTTTCCTGTGAGAATCATTTCGTTTGACTGACAGAAATAATTAAACTCCCGGCTCACCTCAAACCCCAGGTTACGGTATACAGACACCGCTTTTGTATTATGCTGCAATACTTCAAGCAGATAGTGCCGGATGCCCGCTGCGCGCAGGAAGGGGATTGAATACTCAAATATCTTTGTGGCCAATCCTTGTCCGCGGTAGTCGGGGAGTGTGCCTGTTCCCGTGTCGTAAGCCGTTGCAATGCCGAGGAACGTGCCAATTCCATTCAGCGTAAAAGCAACCAGCTCGTCTCCATCGAACGCCCCAAAGGAAAGCTCCGGAAGATAACCGCGTCTTGTAAGCATGGCCTGTAACTGAGTATCATTCAGTTGAAGTTCGTAATCGGCAAAAGCCTTTCCAAATGCCCTGCAGATTGTACCGAAGTCGGTTTCTTTGAGCGATTTTATTTCCATTTCGGGTTCCATTCAGTTCGTGATCCGTCCTCTGTAGAATAGTTTCCCAACGAATTTTCTTTGGATTGAACAACCATGTAAATCATCGGTTCGTCCGAAGAATTCCTCATGCCTCTTGACGGAGCAGGAGCCACGCGGACAACCGAGCCTTCGCATACAGGGAAGCAATCATCATCAATCTGGAAATCGCCGGAGCCCTTCAGGATGATGTAGGTCTCCTCGTTATCTCTGTGGCGGTGGAAGTAAGGAATCTCCGTATGAGGAGGCAGCGTATTAAAGGAAATCTCTGTTCCGGTAGCTCCGGTAACATCCTTCAGAAACAACTTTCCGAAGATCTCCGTGTTCAGTTTCGGGTGTATCAGGGAGTATTCGCCAACACTATCCAATGGCCCCATATTGATGGCCGTATAACCTTCGCCTTTTGTAATTTGCTCTACATTTTTCATTGCGTTGTTATTTCGTTACTAGTTTCTTGTTATAATCGTTAAACCAGGCACTTTACCATGCCGAATCGAGAATGTGCAAATATAATCACCATCTAACCGGTTTTGTCAGAAATAAAGTAATTTATTTTAGTTTTACCTTCCGATATCCATCCTCTGGAATAGCTATCGGAAGATGTTTTTTTGTTTGTTATTTTCCTCTTCTCTCATTTTTTGAAGAGCGATTAATTTCTCTAAATCAATCTCAATTGGGGGTATGTCGCAACCCTTTACGTGGTGCTCGGGGTAGTAGTTTTCGACCCAAACGCCCAGTTTCGGCTTTTTAGCTTTGGGTGCTGCATCTTCTGCTGCTTTATCGCCTCCGTTGGTTTGCTTGTACTGGGCACTTTTCTTACCCACAATGCAGTCGTAAGCTACTATGGAGATGCGGGATCCACCTCTTAATCGGTCAACACGGATGATGTTTTCGCTTGTAAACTCTGCCATGATGCGGTTCCATTGCCTGCGTTCGGTTTTAAAAAAAGCGGCTAGTTCTTGCTGATTCACTATCAGCTCTCCCCTGAAGCATGTGTAGATCCGCCCGTCCAGCACAACATCGCCTTTGGCAAAATAAGCCTTTTGGTAAAAGTAGCTGAGGATATCTGCTCTGAGGGCTGTCTTTTTACAGCTGCTCTGCTGGTTATCCAATATCACCCGGGGGATGATGCAGTATCCGCTTTTCAGTAAGTTTTCTAACGCAAAAAATTTATTCATCGTATCTATTTTTAAGGTAATTAATAATTTTATAATTAAATGTCCTATCCTAATGTCGTCTACTTCCCTGTATTGATGAGGGTTTTGACTTCGAAATGTCCTATCCTATGTCCTAAGCTTCTTAAATATATAATGCATATTCAAGATAGTTTTAAAAAAAACCGGAATTCAAAGACTTTCCATTACTGATAAACGCTTCAGACAATCGCTATTGTCTTTCCGGATTTGTTTTGCCCTCCGACCGGGCTTTGGTTAAATCGCTTCCGCAAGCGGAGGAGATTCGTTTCGTTCATTGTTTGAAATTGCTTTCGACTGCAATGATACGACATGTTTTTGGAAGGTCAAAGTATACTTTTTTGACGGTTTTGTTAACCTTTTAATCATTGACTGTGTTCCTTAATCTTCTTTATTACAGACTCATACGCGTTTATTACGGCAAATTTATCAGTCAAATTATACTCATTTTGTATACTTTGAAGCCTGTAATTTATTTTTAGCAGCTTACAGATGCACTTCAGGAAATGCCTTTTGGAAGTGAATTTTATGATTCGTGCCATGCTAAGCCCGTAAATAATTAAAAAACACTCTCTGGCCAGCAACCTGTTTTTCTCATCACGATTTTTGCGGCAGCTATGCTCATTCAGTTCGAGCATGAAATTCTCGTAATGGTAGTTCTTGTCCCACTCCTTGTGCATGGTATGCAACCTGGGGAGGAAATAGTTTTTGAATTTGTTCTTAAAAATCATCTGTTCCTTGTTGTTAAAATAGGCGGGATCGTTTATGTATCCCATAATTTCGAGGATGACAGAGAGCGCATATTCATCCTTCCTTACATTGGCTAAAAACAGGTCGAAGTTGTAAGGGTTGGCTCCGCAATAGGTCTCTATCAACTCTTTAAATCGAGACCTTTTCTTCTTTAATTCGTTCATGATTTCAATTAGGTTATAAGTTTGTAAAAGCATATTTTATAAGTTTATTTTCAAAAAAAAGCACAAGGTTTCCCTGTCTTGAAATCAATTGATTTTAAGACTCAGATAAGTTTATTTGAGTGTTGAAATAAGCTTATCTTGAAGTGCAAATAAGCTTATTTAGGACAGAGTGGAAGCCTTGATTTTTTCAGGGTTCTCCCAGTACTGAAACGATGTGTTGCACCATTTTGGGGGTTAACCGTTTGTGCCCTTTTTCCCATCCTTCCTGTTGGAGAAGGTGGAGGAGTTTGGGGTTGCCGGTAATCCAGCGTTTAAGTTGTTTGGAGGCCGAGGCCATGTTTATATCCGGAGAGAACAGGGAAGATAGCTCCCCGAAACCATAACTTTTAATAGTGAACACTTTCATTTAAGGTCAAAAATTAAGTTTTAAATTATTATATAATTATTATCAAAGATACATTTATTTCCTGATATATGCAACTTTTCGGGATGTGAAAACCTATAATCAGGTATGCTGTAAAGCATAGGCTAAGTGGACATATCTGTACTTATCTGTACTTAAGTGGACACAGGTGGACACAAGTGTACACAAGTGGATTTGAGATTTCGGGGGGTGGTATATTTGTACTGTTGATCAGCAAAGCATTTATTTACAAACAATTAAAAACAATTTAACGATGGCTTTACAATTTACCGTTGTACGACGGAAGGATATGAGAAAGAATGCTGCGGCAGACAGTAAACTATTTTACGGTCAGACCAAGGCGAGTATGAAAATGGATTTTGATAAATTCTGCGAGGCAGTGGGCGATTACTGTACCGCCTCCAGTGCGGATGTAAAAGCGGTGCTGGATGCCACTACCCATACCCTGGCTTCCAGACTGGCGGAAGGCTATGTGGTCCAACTTCAGGATCTGGGGAATTTTCAGATGCTGGCCGGCAGCGGGGGAGCTGATACGGAGGAGGATTTTTCCTCTGTGATGTTCAAGAGACCGAAGATTGTTTTCCGCCCGGGTGCTAAGTTGCGTTATATCATCAATAACGCAAAGTTCGAAAAGCAGGTGGTTAAAACGATAACTGTAGAAGAAAAGTGCGATAAAGAGCACGTGTATTAACCCCAAGGCCCCTCCCGGAGGTTTAGTTCCTCCGGGGTGTGGCTTTTTATCTTGAAAACTCAATACGAACCTTCAATTCTAACACATGATAAAAGAGATTTTTGTACAGCAATTTTATCCCCTGGCCCAGGCGGCGGGGAAACTATTTAATATCAATCCGGTAGTGGTGCTTGCCCAGGCTGCCATCGAAAGCGGATGGGCAGAAAGCAGATTATCCAAAGATTATAATTCTTTTTTTGGAATAACTGGCTACGGTGGCCCTACCGATTATTGGGCAGGCGAAAAAATACGGCTCAACGAAACGGGATTGCTGTTTCGCAGCTATGCTTCGGCAAGGGATAGCTTCTTCGATTTTTGCCGACTCATACGAAGCTCGTATACCGTTGCAGCAAACGTAAGTAACGTACCTGCCGCCTATGCCCAGGAGATAGCCTATAGCCGCTACATAAGCGAGGTAAACGGCGACAACCGCCAGAATTACAAACGCATGCTAATACGGATTTCAGCCGATATGGAAAGACTGATAGCGTTGCAGTTTCCGGAGTAAGCGCAAGAGTTCCTATTTATAATTTGTATCCTATATTATGGACATAGCCCGATGGTATACGCTGCTATTATGGCAAAATAATATAAAATAGAGGTTCTGCCCTGGGGAATAACTGTTCACGTGCGAGCTTTATTCCAATGTATTAAATAAACAATTCTCAATACAATCCCCTTAAAACAAACAGAAAGATGAAACAAGTAAAACAGATCATTGAATTTATTTTGGTAGTGGCAAGCTGCTTTTTTCGGAAAAGGAAACAGCCGAAAGTCCACCCTCACGTTCCTGAAGATCCTTACCCTCCTGGCTCTTGTAATGGAAGAAAAGGAGATTGCCCTGGCTGCTCTGGGAGTAATTGTAACCCTCAGTCAGCGCCCGCCACCGGACACCCCGGTGCCTCCGAGCAATACGGAGCCATCGATCAAAGGGCAGTTACGGGACAATCCAGCACCTCCGATCACTCCGGCAATAGAAGCCAGTACGATGTTGCGCCCAACGAAGGAGCCAACGGAACCACCCCGGCCTCCGGAGCCGCCAACCTGCTTGGTTGGTGTTTGATCGCAGTTGCCGGAACCAGTTACCTGTATAAGTTGCTGGTTTAAGTAGTAAATTGGTCGGGATATATTTGCACACATTATAATGTTCGCGCAAATAGTTTAATAAATGGATTATCCTAATTAGCAGGACTGCTATGCAACATTGTATAATTAGTTGCGAATGGGTGGGTAATCATTATCTTTGCACCAAGGTTATTAAACGTTTTTATTATTAATTGTTTCAAGATTAATTAATTGTAATAAGGAAAGTCCGGCCCGTGAGAGTCGGACTTTCCTGTTATCCTAAGTTATTTAAGCATCCACTCCATTAGTTCCTTCATAAAAGTGGCGTCGTCTTTTCCTTTCCAGACAACCTTCATGCCGTTGGGGAAGGTTGCTTCTACGCCACCCATCATCAGACCTGTCATCGTTTCGCCAAAAGCGGCTATTTTCCCGTTGCTATCCAGCTTTACATAGGCGCCGTGAACCGGAGCTGCGTCGCTGTTCATCCGGCTGATGGGTGTTCCGCCTGTTATAGACCGGCTTCCGCTGTATGATAATTCGTACTCGTTTTGAATTACTTCAGATTTGACTGTTGTTGCCCCTGCATTGGGTTTAGGTGGCAGGTCAATCCCATATTCTATCCCGAAAGGCACAACAATGTCGTTACCTCCAAAGGCTTTCATATCGACCCGGTGCTCTTCGTCCATGAAAAGGATCAACCTTCCTCCGTTCTGTACATAGTTTACAATGTCTTTCCTTTCTACTGAGGTAAGATCTCTTTTGGTTGTCACCCTCTCTCTGTTTAGTGGCGAAAGAATTACAAGCAGGTCTGCCTCGCTTAACAATGCTTCGTTTAGTTCTTTGTCTTTATTGATAATCAGGTTGGCGCCCATCTGCTTCTCTACAATATCCTTATACAAATTAAATATATTGGGATTAACGTAGGTGTAGATTGTATCCACATCGTGAGAAACGTCGATAATTACATTCTTTTTCTGTGCGCTGATACTGATTGTGCATGTTGCCATCAGTATGATAAATAGTATTTTCTTCATCTTCTAGATTTTTTATTTTTTGTATAAATTAGTAGCAACGGCAGTAAGATTTTCTTCGCCGGCTATGTCTGGATAGGTCATCTGCATTACAAGTACAAACTCGTCGCCGGTTTGTATCTGCAACCTGGTTTCCTTTACTTTCTTCAGGTATTCTATCTGGAAGTTTACAGCCTCTGCCGAAGCTGTAGCACCGCCATGCCCGCCGATGAAAGTGGTGGCTCCGCTTGCTTTGGCATGTTCCAATCCCGCCAATTGAGCATCTACGGCTTCAAGACTGGTAATCTGGAGTGCACTCATGTGCATATTGGCCACCGGGGTGAAATGGGTATAGTATACTTTCCCCCCGATAAGGATGCTGGCAGCTGGGAAGTCTGACGATGCTCCAGGTGAGAATTTGAATTCGACACCTGCCCAGTTTTCTTTTGCATCTTTGCCTACGGTGACCGAAGGGGTAAATTGACTTATGTCCATCTTGTTGCCGAAGGTTGTGGCAAAATTAGCCATCATGCCGCTGTAAACGTCTCCTTTTACAAATTGGGGCATTCCTTCAATCATAACGAATTTGGAGTTGTCGAATGCGCTGAATCCTGCTGCATGATAGTTGGCTATTACTTTCTCGACAGGTTTATTGAGTTTGCCTAGGTATTCGCCCAGTTCTTTGATGTTGTCGTGGAATGCTGCGGGCTCTAATACAACTACAGACTTATTGCCTTCGATGATGTAACTCATATCGCCCAAGGGGTCGGCTGTGATGTAGGAGTGGAGTTTGAAACTACCGAACTCTTTTACTTCAAACTTGCCTTGTGCGCTTGCCGTAAGTGTTGCACAGAGGACTAATGCAATTGAACCTAATTTTTTCATGACCTGTTATTTATTGTTACACAATGTAGTTCCGTTCTCATTGAGTTTTTAATTTGTTTTAATCCGATTCAAACTTACTTTATCCGATTGCTGTATGCAAACGGGTTTCTAACTCACCTATAGGGTTAGTATTGTTGATTATCAATGTGTTGTGAAATTTGATTTAAGTTTTTTTATGAAATTATCTGAAGGAGTATAATAATTTGTTTGGTTTGTTACTCTCTTTTGGAAATAATAGATATTTTTGTTGTAAATTCATAAAAATATGAGAGAAGTAGATTTACGGTATCCAACATGTCCGATAAGGAATGTGCTGGCACGAATAAGCGACAAATGGTCTTTAATCGTTTTATGGAATCTGGGATTGAACGAGAAAATGCGCTACAAGGAATTGATGCTGTCAATTCCGGATATTTCGCATAAGATGCTTACCAATACCTTAAAGCATCTGGAGGAGGATCACCTTGTGAAGCGTGAAGCGTATGCCGAGATTCCCCCGCGTGTGGAATATTCGCTTACAAAAACAGGAAAGAGTCTGATTCCGACCATCGAACAGATGATTGACTGGGCGCAGACTAATTTTGAAGAAGTGGTAAAGTAGGAGTCTTTTATTGTTAAAAGTCTGTGCTGGCTTAATTTAACTACTTAAGAAGACTTGTACGCCTAATAAATTGTAGAAAAATATTATAAATTTGGTTAATTTATAACGCTCGAATATAATTACTCGTTATTTTTGTGGTATGCGAACCTGCTTTATTGGCGATTCCCTTAAATGTATATGACCTATGAAGTTTAGAAATTGTTTGTATTGTACCTTGTTGGCTGTGCTGTTTGTAAGTTTTACGGCTTGTGAGAAGGAGAATGAGATGGAAGAGCTTACGGCTGAGATTCCGGTTGCCATTAAACGAGATTTTAATGCAAAGTATCCTTTGGCAACGATCACCTCTTTTCATGCCTATTCGGATAGTCTTAATGAAATTGAGTTTGTAAATGACCAGCAGAATAAAGCTAGTGTTTGGTACGATAAGAATGTGTGGAAGTTTACCTATACCAAGGTTGACGACCTGAAACAGCTTCCGGTTAAGGTGCAAGACTCCTTTAGGAATTCTCCCTATGCAAATGCCACTGTGCTGGATATATACAAAGCCGAAAGGAGGGGTATTAAACAGCCCCTTTACACGCTACACTTTAAATATGCCATCAGAAAGACGCCCAATGTGGAACATTACGTATTTATTAGTGAAGACGGGCTGTTTATAAAGACCTTTACCTGGCAACTGAATGATCCGAGTTGGATAATAAGGTTGCCCCAAGATCATTTTAATTATATTGCACGGAAGTACAGCGGTGCCGAAATAAGGGGGTATGTAAATAACGGGGGCTACAACGAATACTTTATCCTGCATGAGGGTAAGGTGAAGTTTGTAACTTTTAGAGGAGAGAAGGAATCTGATAATGGATTCTGGTACGAAACCCGGTATGAGCTGGGTAGGGATGCGGTGATTCCGGATAATGTGATTTCTATGCTACATAAAATCAATCCCGATTTTACCTATACCCACGTGTATTACATTGAGTCGCCCGATGGTAATTCGTATCTGTTGCAGGATAAAAATCACGATCAGGAGCTGGGATACTATATAGGTGAAGGGATGTGACGGTTTTTTTTTGTCCGTTTTTCTTTTGATTTGTATATAAGATATTGGTGCATCGGTAGATAGCTTGTTTTGTAATGGGCCTTTGCTAAATATGTATAATTGTATTAGTTATTTTTTTATGGAGACTTTTAACTTTTAGTGTTAAAGAAGTGTAACCATTTAGTGCGATTGTCCTTTTAAATAGATAGATTTTTACAAATACATGTTATAAAACATATAATAAGGGGTTGAAATAAAAATAATCCGTTTTACCTTTGCAGCATACTAAATAGTGTTCACTAAATCCTGTTCGTGAGAATCGGGTTTAATTTTTTTGGATATCATAAAAATTGATTTTTTAAAGCCTGCCTTTTTTAAGGTGGGCTTTTTTTGTAACGTTATATAATATTATAACTTTTGGTTATACATCATTAAAAAAAACAATTAGTTTTGCAGTAGGTTATGTTTTACCTTTACGCCTTTCTTGCAAGGAAACATTGTAAAACAATCTCTATAAATATCTATTTATGAATAACAACGAACTAAATGAGAGGCTTGAACTGCTGGAAAAAGCGGGGATGGACAGACGCCATTTTTTGAAGCTGATGGGGATGACCGGCATGCTTACTGTAGCAGGCACTTCGCAAATAAAAGCATTTTCGAGCAACGCAAAAGGTAAAATAGTGATTATCGGAGGGGGGGCAGCCGGAATAAGTATGGCTGCACGTTTGATGAACTGGCTGGATGAGCCGGATGTAACCTTGATCGATCCTAGCGAACTACAATATTATCAGCCTGGTTTTACATTGATTGCTTCGGGGGTATATCAGCCGGAGGATGTGTATAAGAAGCAGGAAGCCTGCATTCCGTCTGGTGTGAAGTGGATAAAGGATAGCGTTGCTGCCGTAGATCCGGTGAAGAACGAAATCAGAACCCAGACAAACGGCGTGGTTGCCTACGATTTTCTGGTGCTTACACCCGGCTTGCAGATTAACTGGAACCTGGTGGAGGGTATGACGCAAGAAACACTGGGACAGGGTAACGCACACTGTATATACGATTTTGAAGGGGCCAAACGTACCTGGGCTGCCTTACAGGAGTTTGGCAAGAAGGGCGGACGCGGTATATTTACCGATACCTATACCAAGCATAAATGCGGGGGTGCTCCCAAAAAGATATGTTTGCTTACAGAGCATTATACCCGCAAGCAGAATATACGCGATAAGGTGAAGCTGGATTACTTTACAGCGGCACACGAATTGTACGATGTGAAGTATTATACAACCCGCCTGGAGGAGATTTATAAAGAACGTAACGTAAGTATTACCTTGAATTATAGGGTGAAGGGTATCGATACCTCCGCTAAGAAGGTTTTCTTCAACAAGGTGGAAAAGGTTGAGAAAGAGGTGAAAGATGAGCAGACCGGCAAGTTAACCAAGGTGGAGGAGAAGATTGTAACGCCTTATACCGAGGATTACGACTTCCTGCATTTTACACCGCCTATGTCGGCTCCCGACTTTGTGCGCGACTCCGGATTGGGGTGGACCGAAGGTAAGTTGGCTGCCGAAGCGTGGGTGATGGTAGACAAAGAGACGCTGGTACACAAAACATATAATAATATTGTGAGTCTGGGTGATGTGGCTGGTATTCCTACCAGTAAGACTTCGGCTGCGGTACGTATGCAGGTTCCGCTGGCTGCCAAGAATCTTATTTCGCTGATGGAAGGTAAAGAGCCGGTGGAGAAGTACGACGGATACGCGGCTTGTCCCATCATTACGGAGTATGGCAAGGTGCTGCTTTGCGAATTCGACTATGACAAGAATCCGAAACCGAGTGTTCCGTTCAACTTTATGGACATGTCGCAAGAGCAATGGCTGGCCTGGGTGCTGAAGGTTTATATCCTGAAGCCTATGTATTTTTATGGAATGCTAAACGGTTATGCCTGATTTATATGGCTGATTTTAGGTTAAAAGTATTTTTAAGCGTAGCGAGGAATCTTAGTTTTACGAAGGCTTCGCAGGAGCTTTTTATCACTCAACCGGCTATTACGAAGCATATTCATGAGCTGGAGAGTGTCTATAAAACCCGTCTGTTTGATCGTTTGGGCAATCGCATTGCCCTTACGAGGGCAGGCCTGCTGTTGCAGGAGCACAGCAAACGGATACTGGACGATTACAAGCGGCTGGATTACGAGATGCATCTGTTGCAGAACGAATGCTCGGGCGAGCTCCGCCTGGGGGCCAGTACCACCATTGCGCAGTATGTGCTGCCTCCTTTCCTGGCACGTTTTATAGAGAAGTTCCCGCAGGTTTCGTTGTCGTTGCTGAATGGTAATTCGCGCGATGTAGAGGGTGCCTTGCTTGAGCATCGTATTGATTTGGGACTGGTGGAGGGTATCATCCGCCAGCCCAATCTTAAATATACCACTTTCCTGAAAGATGAGCTGGTGGCGGTGGTGAGCACCCGCAGCAAGCTGGTGAAGCACGACGAGATTACGGTGAAGGAGTTATGTGATGTACCCCTGGTTTTAAGGGAAAGAGGTTCGGGTACGCTGGATGTGTTGGAGACTTCTCTGTTGAGCCATAACGTAAGATTATCGGATATGAATGTGCTGATGTACCTGGGTAGTACGGAAAGCATCAAGTTGTTTCTGGAGAATACGGATTGCATGGGGATTGTATCGGTACGGTCTATCGACCGCGAACTGGTTGCCGGGCAGTTTAAAGTGATAGAGATAAAGGATCTGGATATGGAGCGGGAGTTCTCTTTTGTGCGTCTGCAGGGAGAAGAGAGCGGTTTGTCGCAGGTGTTTATGCAGTTTGCCGAGCATTATAATAAAAACTTATAAGGCATTAAAAGATACGATTGGCGCGTTTGTTTTCGGTTGCTTACCTTTGCAGTCGTTAAATAGGTAGATATATGAATGCAATTGAAAATTTTCTGCAGTCTAAGAGGAAGGTTGTTTACGTGTTATTACTGTTATTTTGTTTTTTACCCATGGTTACCCCGCCTGTGGCTCTCTTCACAGGGTTGGTTTTTGCATTGGTCTGCGGGGAGGCTTTTTCTGGTTTTACTAAAAAATCGTCTAAATATTTGCTCCAGGTTTCGGTCGTGGGACTGGGATTTGGGATGAATCTGCACGAGTCGCTGGCTTCGGGCAGGGAGGGGATGGTGTTTACTGTTATTTCGGTGGTGGGAACGCTGCTGATTGGTTCGGTGCTGGCCCGGAAGATGCAGGTGGACCGTAAGACGGGCTATCTGATCAGTTCGGGTACTGCCATTTGCGGCGGTAGCGCCATTGCGGCTGTGGGACCGGTAATCAAAGCGAACGACCACGAGATGTCTGTATCGTTGGGGGCGGTCTTTATCCTGAATGCTGTGGCGTTGTTCTTATTTCCGGTACTGGGGCATCTGCTGGATCTTACACAGCAGCAGTTTGGTATGTGGGCTGCCATTGCGATACACGATACAAGCTCGGTGGTGGGGGCTGGTGCGGCTTATGGCGACGAGGCTCTGAAGGTGGCTACCACCGTTAAGCTTACACGTGCTTTGTGGATTATCCCGGTGGCATTTGTTACGTCGTTTATTTTTAAAAGCAAATCGGACAAGGTGTATATGCCCTGGTTTATCTTCTTGTTTGTGCTTGCCATGCTTGCCAATACGTTTTTATCGTTACCCGCTCTGCTTACCGGTAGTATGGTTTGGTTGGCGCACAAAGGGCTTACGCTTACGCTTTTCTTTATCGGAGCCGGACTTTCACGGGGGGTGTTGCGCAGGGTAGGGATGCGTTCGCTGATGCATGCTGTATTGCTGTGGCTGGTTATCGGGGTGAGTTCGCTGGCTTACGTATGGTTTTTCTGTTGATAGAAGAGGTGTAGTTTAGTTTTTTGAGACATAAAAAACGGGAGATAAAGCATTCGCCTTGGCGATTCTTTGTCTCCCGTTGGTATTTTCGGAAGGTTATCCTTTCGTAGTTGTACGTTCATTAACGGTTCCTGCCGGCTCCACCGGGAAGATTCCGCGAAACGGCACGTGTGTGTTGATGAACTCCTCCCATAGGATGGGTAGGATGGTTATGCGGATCAATCACACGTGTAGGTTTGCTGCGTGCAGCCATTTCAATGACAGATTTGATACGTTGGGTTCTGCTCTCTACAGTAGTCTTAATCCCTTCGATAATCTGCTTGCAATCAAGGCACATCCAATATTGGCTAAGATCTTTGTTATAACAAAGTTTCTTATGTTCGTGTGTACACTTTGCTTTCATAACAATGCATTGTTTGTATTTTAAAAACAACCTTGGGCCGGGGTTTGTTGACTGTATCCGACTTATTATTGTTAAACATTGCTGCTATGCTTTAATTGCCAACCGGCCATCCTCCGGTTACATCGTTCGTGCCGTATCAGCGCAGGGCGGGCAGCAGGTGTTTCCAGATAAGGTTTATCTCGGCCTGCATATCGCCTATATTGGCTGTGGTTACTATCACCGCGTCTTTCTCAGGTATCACGATGATGAATTGTCCGTTGGCTCCATCGGCGCGGAAGGCGTTGTTCCTGCATCGCCATACCTGGTATCCGTAGCCCTGGGTCCAGTCGCTTTCCTTTACCTTGCCGTTGGCAGGGAACCATACGGGTGGTTGGGCGATGTGCGATTGGGTGGCCTCGTCGAACCAGGATTCGGGCAGGAGCTGCTTGCCGTTCCATTTTCCCTTCTGCAACAGGAATTGTCCCATCTTGGCCATGTCTTCGGTCTTGATGTAGAGTCCCCATCCTCCTGCATTTATGTTGGTGGGGCTGCTTTGCCATTCGGCTCCGGTTATGCCCAGCGGACGGAACAGGCGCGGGTAGAGGTAGTCCAGTACTTTTTGTCCGGTTACTTTCTGGATGATGGCCGACAGCATGTAGGTGCCTACGCTGTTGTATACGAACTTGGTGCCGGGTTTGTGTACTACGGGGGTGGCAAGGAATTTACGTTCCCAGCTTTGATCTTCTTTACGGATGTCGGAGGTCGGGTCGGTATCGTGACCGCAGCTCATGGTTAGCAGGTGTCTGATCTCCATTTCGGCCAGGTTAGGCGAGATCTCTGCGGGCAGGTCGTCCGGGAAGAAGGAGATTACCTTGTCGGTAACCTTGATACGGTTTTCGGCAACGGCAAATCCGATGGCGGTGGCTGTAAAGGTTTTGCTTACGGAGTTCAGGATGTGGTTCTTATTGGCAGCGTTGTCGCCCAGCCAATGTTCGGCCACTACTTTTCCGTGACGCAGAACCATCACGCTGTGAAGGTCTTGTCCGCTTTCCTTAACCGCCTTCAGGTAGTTGGTGATGCCTTTAGGGTTTACCTTTTCGGCTTCGGGTGTGCTGCGGGGCAGTGCTTTGGTCAGCTCGTTGTAGCTGATCAGCTGTATTCCTTTATCGCGGATTGCCTGTTTCACCTTGTTGCTGGTAAAGAGGTTGGTCACCCCCTGGCGGTCGGCCGCCACCTGCTCGTATCCAATATGGTGTACGGCTTTCATTTCGGCATCGTCCAGGGCGGGATGATCTACAAATAGGTAACTCTTACCGGCTTCCAGTTTTTGAAGCATGCGGATAAAGCTCTCTTCTTTTTCGGCCGAAGTCTGACTTGGTCCGTCATACCGTACAGATTCAACCTTGGTACCGTATCCGGTGTCGGTAAGGTTGATAGGCAGGTTGTATTCGGCTGCCAGGCGTTCGGTAAGCTTCTGCACCTCCAGATCGAAGGCATTGGATAGCATGTGTCCGGAAAGGTGGCTGATATGGGGTATGTTTTTGAGTGCCAGTTCGATCTGTGCCCGGAATTCCTGTTCTATTTCGGCAAGGGTCCATTTACTTTCCTTGATGGACAGGCCGGGGTAGTTGGGGTTGGGAAACATCATGGGAAGGAAGTAGCCGTTGCTGTCTGTAAGCGACGGACAATGGGTGAAGGGACGCCATTTGATATTGTCCCATTCGCTGGTGATGGTAAGGTGCAGTCCCACGTCGATGCCGGGATTCTCTTTAAGAAGTTTGGCTGCTTCGGGAAACCAGGGGGCAACAGCCATCACCTCGATGGAGGTCTGGATTCCGTTTTTATAGCCTTCCATACAGGCCAGGTTACTGGATTGGAATGAGCCCATGTCGTCTGCTCTTACAATTAGCCGGGGATGGAGTGTCTGCGCCGGCAACGAAACGCAAGCGGCACACACCAACAGTGTGCAGATTGCTTTTTTGAAGTGGTTTGTTTTCATATCGAGATTGTTCTAAAAGAATGATTCATGTAAAACGGTTCTGTGTACTTGTATGCTGCAAAAGGCACAGAACTTACAAAAGTATCTTTTTTATTTTAAATCTGGAGTGATAAATTAATAAAATGAGGGGAATCTTTGCCTGGTATTCTTTTTTAATTTTAAAGGATGTGGGTGAATTGTTATGTTATTTGTATACCTTTGTAGAGCACCCGGCTCACTTTTACGATGCTGGGTGGCATGAATATGTAATAACCTAGCTGACTAATTATTTATGTTGAATGTAGATTTAAATACGAGACGGGATTTTATCCGGTTTCAACGGGATGAATTGACTTCGTCTCTTGTTTACGCTAAACTAGCGTCAATTGAGAAGGATGAACAGAATAAAAAGGTGCTTAATGCTATATCGTTCGAGGAGTTGGAACACTGCGAGGTGTTGATGAAGTACACGGGTATTATTCCTTCGCCTTACGGCTGGAAGGTGATTTTTTATTATGTGCTGGCAAGGTTGTTCGGACTAACATTTGCAATCAAGCTGATGGAGAACGGCGAATCGGAGGCGCAGGAGATGTATGCCCGCTATAAAGATTACCCCGAGGTGGTGGCGCTGGGTCAGGAGGAGGAGAAACACGAAGAGCAGCTGATTGCGATGATAAACGAGGAACGACTTTCATATATGGGTTCTGTTGTACTGGGACTGAATGATGCGCTTGTGGAGTTTACCGGTGCGTTGGCTGGTTTCACCCTTGCCCTGAACGACTCGAAGCTGATCGCTCTTACGGGAAGTATCACCGGAATTGCCGCGGCTTTGTCTATGGCCTCGTCCGAATATCTTTCCACCAAGTCCGACGGAGACGGCGAGAAGCACCCCGTAAAAGCGGCTGTTTATACCGGTTTTGCCTACATCGTGACAGTGTTTGCCCTGATTCTTCCGTTTATATTGATAAGCAATGTGCTGGTGGCTTTAGGCCTGATGCTTGTTGCTGCACTAATTATTATCGGGTTGTTTAATTACTATTACGCGATTGCCAAGAGCGAAAGTTTTAAGAAGCGCTTTGTGGAAATGGCCGTTTTGAGCTTTTCGGTAGCTACGGTGAGTTTCCTGATTGGCTACGCACTCAAATATTTTACCGGAATAGAGGCGTGATAAAATATAAAAGGCTGCTCCATCGTAAAGAGGGGCAGCCTTTTTTGTATGGTACTGACAGCTGGCTTATTGGGCGGTAAGCTCCAATACGTGGCTGGTGGTGTGTCTGGTTGAAAGTAACGGCAGACCAACCTTCATGAGGTAATCGCCGGAGTATACTTTCCCATTGGCTGCGGAAACCGGTTTGCTGTCCTGAAGCAGGTTAATCTCTTCAACTTTGTAACGCTTGGCCGGGTCGAGGCCCTCTAACCGTACCGGCTGAGTGATTTCGCCGTAACGGGGATGGATATCGTAGGAAAATAAGATAGCCTTGTTTTTATCTTTGGCATTGTACATAACAGCTGCGTGGTCGCTTTCGTAGGGTGAAACCAGTCTGTATTGATCGCCGTCCAGTATAACGGGTTGCAGGCGTTTGAAGTTCTTTACCACATCCTGACAAAGAATCTGTTCCTTTTCATTCATTTCGTGCAGCTGGATATCGAAGCCCAGTTTGCACATCATGGCTACATCCAGACGAAACTTGAGCGGTTGTTTTCCCCAGGAGGTAACGTGGGCTGCAATGCTTTTGGATGGGAAGAAATGGGAGAATCCCCATTGGATAAAGATACGCTCCACTCCGTCGGTGTTGTCGCTTGCCCAGAATTCGGTGAAGTACTTTAATGCTTCGTAGTCGCAACGTGCACCTCCGCCGGAACACAGCATCATCGGAAGGGTAGGATATTTATCCTTCACCCGTTTAAGTACCTTGTACAGTCCGCGTACATGTTCGATGTAGAGATGCGACTGCTTGTCTTTGAGGTAGGCCGAATAGACGTTGGTAATGGGGCTGTTGCAGTCCCATTTAAAGTAAGCGATGCCCGGATAGCTGGTCATCAGTTTGTCCACAATACCGAACACATAGTCCTGCACTTCGGGATTACTGAGGTCCAGTACCAGCTGATTACGGAAGTAATAGGTTTCTCTGTTGGGCAGATGGATGGCCCAGTCGGGATGCTTCTCAAACAGCTCGCTCTTGGGGTTCATCATTTCGGGTTCGATCCAGAGTCCGAATTTCACGCCTTGCGCATTGGCCTCTTTTACAAGGTGGCCGATGCCGTTGGGCAGCTTCTCTTTTATCTCGGTCCAGTCGCCCAATCCCTGAGTGTCGCTGTTGCGCGGATACTTGGTGCCAAACCAACCGTCGTCCAGTAAGAACATATCTACTCCCAGGTGTTTGGCCTCTTTAAACAGGTTGCCCAATTTGGTTTCGTCGAAATCGAAATAGGTTGCTTCCCAATTGTTGAGCAACGACATACGCGATCCTTCACCGTCTTTAAGCTGGTACTTACGGGCCCAGGAATGGAAATCGCGGCTGGCCTTTCCTTTTCCTTCGGTGCTGTAGGTGAATATAAACTCGGGGGTGGCAAATACCTCGCCGGGTTTAAGAGTATATTCGGATGCGTAGGGGTTGATACCCGAGAGGATACGAAGTTTATTATGATTGTCTACCTCGAAGGTGAAACGGAAATTGCCTGTCCACGCCAATGTCCCAAAAAGAACATCGCCGCTGTTTTCTTTTGCTTTGTCGTTGAGCGATACTAAAAAGAAGGGCGAGCATAGCATACCGGCACGGCTTCCGAGTTTGGTATCTACCATTTTTTTACCGAAAGAAAGCTCCTGTTCGGTCATGTTGACTTCGTGGGCCCATTCGCCGCTGAATTCGGTCATGTAGTATTTGGATGCCTGCATGCTGAGCAGGGATGAGGCATATTGGTAGAGGGTGACCGGCTTCTTTTCGTTGTGTCTGATTTCGGTACGTTCCTTGATGATATTCTCCTTGGCAAAAGCTGTGAAGTAGAGGGTAACTTCTACGGGGTAGACTTCGTCTTTCAGCAGGATGGATGTTTCTGTTACGCCCGGCTCTACATTGCGGGTGTTGTGAGATACATACTTGAGCAGCAAAGAGGGGTTGCCGTCGTTGTGCAGGATGCGTATGGCAGGTTCGAAGTAATCTTCCATGCCATGGGTTAGGTAGGCTTCGATACCCTGCGGAAGGTAAGCCAGATCGGATGCATCGCCAAGTGTTTGTCCCAGATAGGATTGATATAACCGGCCGTTGTCGCCTACCTTGAAGATGAGATTTGTCTGATCGGTCCGAATTGAAATGAATTTGCTTTCTGCAGCCTGCAGCTGCAGTAAACCGGCAAAGATCAGGATGGATAATAGAACCAATGTTCGTTTCATAATAGATTTAAATTTGTGTGTGTTAACAAGCAAGTGTTTTGAATACACTTATTATTTTCAGGCGACAAATGTAATTATTATTCTTCTAACTGTTTATATACATAGTCGGAATTCATGATACGTAATATTCCCATATAATCGAGTCTGAACTCGATACTGTCTCCCACACACAGATTTTGGGCATTGTTGCCTATGTCTACCACAATCATATCCGAACTGGCTCCCACAATCTGCATGGAGGTATCTACCGGGTAGATATGCCCGTCTTCCACATCAAGCAGTCCCACGTCTACGATGGCTCTGAAGGATACTTTGCCGGTAAGCGCCTCGTCGAACGAGGCGGTCTGCCCCGTAAGGTTATGCCCCAGTTCGCCGGTGGGAACTACCGGTTTTTCGTTCAGCTCAATTATTTCGGCAAATAATTTGAATACATCGTTGTGCATATGTTCGTAAGGCTGACTGTAATACACATCTGTACCCAGGTAGAGGGTTTCGCCTACACGGAAGTGATTGATGCCTTTGGGGAGAATCCCTTTCAGGATTAGGGGGATGGTTACCGATGCCCCTCCCGAGATATAGGGGATCTGTTTGTTGAACTTTGCCTCCACCAACTGTTTATACAGGCAGAGCTGGATGAGTTTGTCTTCATTAGGCAGTACGCCATACATACAGGTGAGGTTTGTGCCGATACCGATCACCTCGATGTTGGGCAGTTCGAATACGTTGGAGTAGAATTCGATGAAGTTATCGCGCAGAACGCCTTCGCGCAGTTCGCCCAGTTCGATCATGATAACAATGCGATGTTTTTTATTTTGGTTAACGGCTGCTTTGGACAGTAGCCGGATGGTTTCGAGTTCGGTATTGAAACTGATGTCGGCATATTGAACTACCCGCGCAGCGTTTCGTTTGGCAGCAGGTTTAATGAATACAGTTTCTATCTGTGGGGCGATGGATTTAATGATACGCAGGTTGCTGATGCGGCTGTCGCACACTTGCCTGATACCCAGACTGAGTACCTTTTCGAGGTATTTTCTGTTTCCGCAAAGCATCTTTACGACTATTCCCCATTCGATATTATGTTGTTTGAACAACCGGTCCAGGTAATCGTAATTCTCCTTCAGCTTGTGTGTATTTAATGTTATATATGCCATCGCGGATTATTTTATCAGTCGCATTTCAAGATATTTATTTTCGAAACCAAGTCTTTCGTATAATTTACGTGCGGGATTGTCCGGGTCTACATGTAAGGCGATACCTCCCTCGGATAATTCGATTGCCTTTTGCATGAGCTGCTTTCCCAATCCTTTGCCACGGTAGGCCTGATGGGTGGCGATGTATACAAGGATATTCTCCGGAATATAGCTTTCCATTCCGGTTTTGTTCATTACCACGGCTCCGGTCATGGCCTCCTGATCCCACGAGGTGATTAGAAATCCACCGGGTTTATTGTCGGCCTTCAAAGCATAGCGGATGGCTTTGAGAATATGTTCTTTGGGATCGCCGTATGGCCCGAGCTGCTTGAAAAGGAAATCGGCAATCGCCTCTTGAAGTTCGTTTGAAGGTGGATTCTGGCTGGAGAATGTTGTTATCATATGCATTCAATTTTTAGTGATTTTTGGAAGGATTGGTCGGAATCTCAAATGGAAAATGAAACGTCCATCTTCAAAGATAGGTAAAAAAGAGAAAAAAGGCTGACTGTTTTAGTCTGTTTTTTTAGTTAAAATGTTGAAAATAAGCTGAAGTCAATGCTGAAATATGGTGATTTGGTGTGGTTTGAAGCGTTGTTTGGATAAGGAAAGTGCCGGTTATTTATACCGGAATAAAGTTCCTTAAATAGGATTCGATACAATAAAAAAGGGATTATTCAGAATAATAACCCCATTCAAGTAAAATGTTTTTGCCTAATTGCTCCATGCAATTTCTAATAAACTTTTTCATGTTAGTCCTAATTTATATGTTTTATAAATATGTTGTACAACATATTTGAGTGCAAATTTACACCTTTATTTGAATGTGCAAACCTATTAAAGGTAAAAATACAGGGGGGAATGTTTAAAAATAGCTAACAATGTATGTAGGGGTTATTTTATTTGTCCTTTCAGTATCCATATATAAACCGGAAGTCTGATTTATATATAATAATAAACCCGGTGTGATTTGTTTCATGCAGTTTTCTATCTTTGCAAATAAGTAAAAAAATACGTTTATGGAAAAATCTGATGGAATAGTTCGATGCGGTTGGTGCGGTACAGATTTTTTGTATACAACCTACCACGATCAGGAATGGGGGCGTGAGGTGAACGACGACCCTACAATGTTTGAATTCCTTGTACTGGAAAGCTCGCAGGCGGGGTTGAGCTGGATTACCATCTTACGTCGCAGAGAGAATTACAGAAAGGCTTTTGCGGATTTCGACGTACACAAAGTGGCTGGATTTACAGAAGAGGATGTGGAGCGTTTGATGCAGGACCAGGGTATAATTCGTAACAGACGGAAGATTGAGTCTACCATCTCCAATGCACGTTGCTTTATAAAGGTGCAGGAAGAGTTCGGATCCTTTTGTGCTTATCTGCGCTCTTTTTTGCCTGGTGGTGAACGCATCATTAACCATTGGAGCAGTTTGTCCGAGGTTCCGGCATCTACGGATCTGTCTGATCGCATCAGTAAAGATATGAAGAAGAGAGGGTTTAAATTCTTCGGAACCACCATCTGTTATGCGCATTTACAGGCGGTTGGGTATGTGAATGATCACCTGGTGTCTTGTAGTTTCAGGTAGAACCGGTCGCTGGAATACCGATCGTTGGACTACCTGTTGTATTCACTAGTGTCCCCTTAAAATTCTAAACAAACCTTTTATGCAATTTAATATAAGCTGATTATGGGAAATCTAAAAGGATACAGACTTATGTGACACTATTGGATTGTATTATCAAAGAAGAATAGGGCGGCAGAACTTCACTGCCGCCC
>WARQ01000714.1_pt1 | contig 69255 bp, 70 predicted proteins | sample 4769161 | NCBI WGS metagenome assembly WARQ01 (sample SAMN08893024, study PRJNA449175) | gut metagenome | isolation source: rumen sample fed with dry roughage | host: buffalo | place: India: Nagpur | collected 2016 | reverse complement strand
AGGTCCTGAATGCTTTTTTGCGCTCCAGAGGAGTCGAGTGAAATAATCCATTTTATTTCGTCATCGGTAAGTTTCTTTGCCATATTATCTGCCTTTTGCCTTATTGTATTGATCTGAGAATTTTGTATTATTGCCAGCGGACATGGCCTTATGGAGTGCATTGTTTACCTGGTCTTTTACATGACTGCCCAATGCATACTTAATATCGGGATAGGTATTGTTATAAAGGATACCCCATACCTGAGCATTGTAGATACGCCAGTTTCCCTTTTTCTTCATGTCCAAGAAGCGAAGCTGCTTAAGAATAGTTGCAGTAAGCATGAAGTTAGTGCCGGCCGTAATTATTTGGGCTGTTGCTCTGTTTAAACTTGATTCGAGAGCTCCGGATCTACGTTGAATTCGTTTACCTTTTCTTATTTTTTGTTTAAGCTCTTTGCCTTCACGATACAGATTATCATAGTAAATATCCAACTGAGCTTTGTTGATCATGCCAAAGCCTTCTTGCACTTTGGCTGAAATAAAGCTTTGAATATCGGCTTCCTTTAATTTACCTGCGATAAAGTTTTGCTTTGTTACATTGCTTGAGATCATAGCTTTTTATTTCAAAGCTACAGGCGTGAAGTAGGATTGGAAAGGACAAAATAAAAAGGCTCTCCCTTTGTGATTTACGGGAGAGCCTTTTGATAAACTATATATTAAGATGACGATACTTTGTAAGACCGCGGCGGTACCAGTAATAGTCCATTGACCCAAACCAATAGCGGCGGTAATAAACAGCCCAGATAATTAGCGTTACAATTGGTGTAAAAAGTAAGCTAACCAGTGACATGACGGCCATGTGAACCGGTCCGTGCTTAAAGCTTACCATTCTGCCAATCCAAACACAGAGAGCTAAATATATAATTACTGTTATTGCTGTTATCATAATTACAAATATAGATATTTATTACTAATCGTCAATCTCAAGACCGAATTTATCGGCCAGGGCTTTATTGATTACCTGACGACGCTGTTCTTCGTTTAATCCATCTAGGGCATCTTTCGAGCCTTTACCTCCGTTCATAGCCTGGGCATGTAGAGATCGTTGTAATTCAAAATCTGCCTGAACGTATCCTGTTTCGTAAGCCTCATACTCTGCTGTACAAGGAGTTTTGAGGTTTATTATAAGTTGGTTCTTATCCTGAACAGTGAGTCTGTATCGTAACAGGGCTACGATCTGGCTGATTGAGAACTTTAAACGTCCACATGCCTCAATAACTTCAAGATCGGTCATTTCGCTGATGTTTGGTTCAGCTTCGTTTGTTTTCTGAATTTCCATGTTATTTTAATTTTAAGATCATTTCTTTTAATACTGTAGCACTATGAATGTCGGCCAAAGTAGATTTTGATCCGTAATTTACAGAACTATCTTCGGAAGTGTTTATTCCTATCCATGCCCGAAGAGCAATATAGTCATCTAGCAGTCGGATCAGTTCGGTTACCATCATTCCATTTTCTTCCTGGAATGAACGAATGGTATCTAAAGCATCTTTTGATAAATTCACACCGTTGAGCTGAATTTTATTCATGATATTGCCTCCTCTTGCGTAAAAATGTTTACCACTATTGAATTGGTATTACACCCTCCTTGGATGATTGTTTCATTCCATACTCCGGTTTGCCTGGTAACCATACTCATGCTGATTTGATCCGGAGTGTTGCTGATTATGTTAATTACTTTTTGAAGTTCTGCTATGACTTCTATTCTTGATATTGCATCTGCAGTTTGCTGCTTTTGCAATGTTTGGGATTGTTTCATTGTTTACCTCCTTTCTTAGAAGAAGAATAGATATAAATTGCGGCTGCAATAAATATGATACTGATTAGTGACAAAGCTATAAACAGTACGCAGGTGTACATTTTAGCTTCGTAAATTGTGTTACACTTGGTCATGCCACCTGGCAAGGAATTATAAACGCTCATCACTCTATCCCATGAGGATTTAACTTTCTGGCTTTTAGCCTTGGTCCTAATTACTATTGGGTTCATCGTTTTTTCTTTTTATTAGTTCGTAACAGCATTTGCATTTGGAAGCAGTCGGCTAAAGATAAACCTAACCGGTTGTTTAATTGCACCATTGGAGTTCTTTGCTTCGTAAATAAGTTGCCAAATAGGATGGCCTATTTCTCCATGGTTGGATAGAATGAGCAGCTTGTCAATATCTTCTTGAGAGGCTTGAAGGGACCGGAGATTGCGCAAAAGCCCTTCGGTGTTTCGGGTTGGATTACTATTTGCCTGAAGGGTTTGGGCTTCGTGGGCGGCTTTATTTGCGGTGGATTTCGCTTTCAAGCGTGGTTCTTCCGGATATGCCTGGGGCTGAACAGAAACCGGAGTTGCTTTTGTGGGAGTAGCAGGAGTGCTTTTAGTTACCGGGGCAGGTTTTGATGGCATACGGCGTGGAGCTTGTTCTGACTCCTGGTATTCGTTGCATTTGCAAATACGATACATGGTTTTTTTTGCGTGACCAGCTCCTCCAGGAGTGTAAGATATAACGCCTGCCTCAGACAATGTGTTACGGGCCGCTTTGAAAGCTGCTAGAGATATGCCACAGTTTGCTGCAGCACGTTTATCAGCATGTGGAAAAGCACTTGGCCAAGCTAAAACGTTGGCAATTTTGAGTAGATAAAAGAAAACTCTGGTCTCTGCAGGAGAGAACTGGTAGATTTCATCTAGTCGCCAGAAGCGATTGATCAGGCCAATGTAGGTGTTTGGCCGGGGGTTTTTCTGTTCCATACGTAGTGATTGTTTGACTTTTTTTCGATGCCGCGGGATCACATCGTAAATCTCTGTAGGGGCTTAAAAACAAGAACGGCCGCCTATCCCGTGTCGTCAAACAATCACTACGTAGTTCCGAAGAGCTAAGTAATTTAGGGAAGGCAGCCGCCTATATTTAAAATATCATCTGAAGTCTGGACATAAAAAAGGCCCGACCTAATTCAAGCGAGCATTATCCGTTGCTCTACGGCACTATTTATAGTGATTGTTTGACTCTGCAAAACTGCGTAATATATTTCTCATCTGCAAATAAAATGAGGAATATTTTTCGCATCTGCAATATTTACGATTTGTCTCCTTACATAAATTTGGGCTTTATGTACGCTTTTCTTTTCCTTCACACGCATGAATATTTCCTCTTCAGATATCTGTCTGATGATGTCTTTTTCTAGTCTAGTCTAATATATTAATATAAAGGTATAGACTTAGGTATACGTTTTCTGATACCTAGATTGAGAGAAATGATGTTATTTTTCTGGAAAATATTTATCCATAAGCTCGTTGAATTGAGGGTCGGACTTGATGTTAATTAAGTCTGGATCGGATTCAATATGTTTTTTTCCGGGGTTATTAAACCTTAAACTTTTTTCGAGCCAAATCAAAGCAACATCTTTTTGATCAAGGAGTGAATATAAACATGCTAAATTATAAGAACCGGAGCCTTCCTTAATTGCTTCCGCTTTTAGTAGAATAGACTCAATTTCTTGTTTATAGCTATTTAGGTCGTTTTTGAGTTGGGCAATAGAACATAAAGTGCTTCCCCAATTTACAAATATGCTTTTATTGTTAGGGTTTATCTCTGCTGCTTTTTGGTATTTTTCACAACATTCTTCAAACAGTTTTTCGTCATTCGTTATTTTGGCCAAATCTGAAAGTACTGTTCCCCAGTTATTGAATATGCTATCATCTTTTGCATTTATTTCTGCCGCTTTTTGGAATTTTTCACAGCTTTCTACAAACAGTTTTTCGTCATTGCGTATTTTGGCCCAGCGTGAAAGTACTGTCCCCCAGTTATAGAATATATTATAATTCTTGGGATTAATCTCAGCCGCTTTTTTGTATTTTTCACAGCTTTCTGAAAGCAATTTTTCGTCATTGTGTATATTGCCCCAATCTGAAAGCGCTGTTCCCCAGTTATTGAATATAATATAATCTTGGGGATTAATCACAGCTGCTTTTTTATAACATTCATTGGCTAAATCATAATTATGTAATTCAAAAGCAATAAACGCTTTTAAGTGATACAAATAACCATTTTCACTATCCATATTTATTGCTTCGTCAACTTTTTGTAATGCTAATTCATATTTTTCTTCTTTTCTATAAGCATCAGCTTCGGAAGTTAGTTGACTAACCTTTCTTTGTTTGTCAGCTTCTTTAATTATATTTTTTGTCTCTGCTACAGCTTTCCCTTTTATTTCTTTAATTAAATTATTTGATTTTTGGGATATCATTTCAATTTCTTGAGCTGATTTTTCTTTAATATTCATTATCGAAGAGTTGAAATATTCTTCCATTTCATTCATTTTAGATTTTACGCTTTCATCTAGGCCTAATAATTTATTATTTAGATCATCAATAATAGTATATGCTTTGTTTATAGCATCTTCTTGTTTAAATACAGCATAAAAGCTGAATATCAAAAAAACTATTGTTATAATTCCAGCCCAAAGACTTAATGTTGAATATTGTTGGTCAATGTATTGAAGATGAATATCAATCATTGATTTAGTTTCTTTTGCATTAGCATCTAATTCTTGTTTTAATGCATCGGAACTACGCTTAAGTTCTTCGCGATGAGAAATGATGTAATTAATGTATAAAAGAGAGTCGCTATTTGATTTAAGGGAGTCGCTCTTTGTTGTATCCAAGCGCGACTGGGATATGGCAATTAGAGAATCTAATTTATATATTGCTCCGATTTTTTGCTTCGCTAAAGACAATGACTCCTTTTGGTTAGATATAATTTTCTCTCTATAGTCTTTTGCTTCAGAATGGTTGATATATGTTATTACTCCATAGACAAGCAGTGCAAGAATTATTATTCTATTAAACCCTGGCGACCAACGACTCTCAGGTGTATTAACTAGATTGTCAACTGTTTCTTTTTTAGTATTGTTACTCATAAATAGGTATTGAGAATTAGTAAGATTTAAGAGGCTAAATATAGTGATTAGTTTTGATTTAATGGTTCATCTAAATATTACTTGTCCAAGATCAAAGCAATATCATAAAGAAATAAACGGTTATTATATTGACAAATGGTTAATAAAACAAAAAGGAGGGCCTAAATGGTTCTCCTTCTTGTTTTATAATATTAGAATCTCAATTCTTTTTCTAATCTATCTTTCAACATATACCATCTCGCATTAACAAATTCTATAAATCTTGAAAATTCTGTTATTTTAGGCAAAATTTGTTTTGTATAATCGACCTCATAAGTCTTTGCCCATTCCTCAAAAGTTTTGTCTCCTTTGGATTTATTTTCATTACTATCCAACATTTGAAGATTTACAATTCCATTATAGCACCAATTTTCTGTATAGTAATTTGCTTCTGGAAAGCTCATGTCAATTCCTTGCTTTTTTAGGTTTTTTGCCGTAAATAAACTCTTCGGAAAAATATGGTCCTTATTAAAATCATTATTTTTATAATCCAAATGAGGATATAATAAGGCAAGAATAGGGAAAGCATATCTATCTTCATATGTTGTATATAGCAGATTTTCAATAGACTCATCATCCATCGTAATAGATTTTCTAGTTTTAGATAGCTTCTTTGATATCGCATGAATTGGATATGATTCTGTCCCTTTATTCACTTCTTCTTTAACGACATCTCTTATCAATTTCAAAACTGTATCGGCCTGTCCACCAAATATCCTTTTAAGAATTACAACATGAAACCATTTTTTTATTTGCTGTCTATCTTCTTTATACGCAATTTTTGTTGCAAATTGATTTGTTCGGTTGCTAATAAATAAATAGTGTATTATTGGCAATATGGCATTCTTTGAAGTCAATGTTCTTTCAACGTAACCAAAATCTCTCACTAATTCAATAGCTTCGACAATAGCAGCTCTGATGCCATTCCAATTATCTTTGAATTCTTTTGCATTCGCTAATGAAAAATTAGTAACTCTGAATTTTATATCGTCGCTAAAAATAAGCAGATAAGATCTAATAATTAAATCCTTATCAATAACAATTTCTGTGGAATTCCATATTTCATTAATGAGATTATTAAATTCATCTCTTGCAGAAATGGATTGCGAACCCCATCCCGCAATAATTGTGGACATTATTAAATCAGAATATGACAGTTTTTCTCCACCGCTATTTGTTCTGATAAAAATATTTAATGCCTTATCATAATCTTGTTCCTGTTCCAGATAGTAGTTTATCAGTGTTTTGACGTGGATGACATCTAGAAGTCTTGACAACGTATTACTAATATACTCATTTGAATCCCAGTTGTTTTTTTTCAAAAATTGATTTAGTTCAAAAATCCCATTTAAAGCCAAAATTTTACCTACCTCAAACCATGTCAGCTCTGATTTGTTGTATTCCTCCATAGTCAAAAATCTAAAATCATATATAGCCCCGTCTTCATTATCTTCTTCATCAATAGAATTCTCGGAAAGACATAAATATAATTTTCGTGTAGGAATAGAATTTTCATTGTTTTTCCATGCGAAATTCTTCTTTTTATATGCATATGAACCCTTAAGTCCAATATAAAGAGCGGTAAGTCTTTGTTGTCCATCTAATACTGCTTCAAAATCAGGAATTGACATTGTGTTTACCTCTGAACAATGAGTATTATATTTTTCTCGGTAGTTCTTTAAAACACTATAATAACGATGATTAGTTTTATTATCTCCTTCCACTTTCCACATCAGAAGTGAACCTATGGGATAATTTCTCATTAGACTATCAAACAACAACTCAATTTGTCTAGGATTCCAGACAAACTCTCGTTGTATAGCAGGCAACAAATATTGATTGTAGTCTATTTTGTTAATAGCTTGTTTTATTGATATTGGAGGATAGTAACTCATATTTTGTGTTATTAATCATTGGCTAATTATTTACTTTAACCATTTAATCTTAAGATTTTGTGGTAAATTCATTAACTTTTTAATTCTTTTACAGCTTTGATGATAGCATTAATGTTCTCGATTTTATTCGTCAGCCATTATTTTTTCAATTTCTTAAGACTGTGTGAGGTTATATCAAAGTCTTTTTGCTCCATTCCGTTTATATCGCTAAGTAAAACTCTCATCCGAGGATTATCTAAATGTGCATCTATCAATTCATGGTAACCATTTTCTCCAACATATGCTCTTACGGCAGAGTCTAAAATTTTCTTAGGGTCACTATTCCCATGATAAATCAACACTGCAATTTTTCCAATTTTGTTATTGGGTAATTTATATTCTGCTTCGCTAATTTTTAGCCCAGGAATCTTTGTCATTTTTAATTTGTTTTTTTTATTAATAGTATCATTGTTGTTTTTAGTTAACTCATATCTTGTGACGGGAACTACACTTGATTCACAATAAATATAAAAAATTGAACCAAGGATATATCTTTCCGGGAGCAAAATTAGTTAACATTTGGTAACAGTCTTAAGTTATATCTTAAGACCTTTATTCTTAACTACACTCTGCTTAATTCCGCTTTTTAGTTAAAAGTCTATTTAAATATAAACTTTCGTCAAGATATTTAAATGATTGAGGTGCTACAAATGAATCCCACAACTCTTTTGGATCAAGAGGATTGTTATATATTTTTAGTTTCCCAATTTTTATTGCATAGGCAGAAGACCTACCATCAAAGTAAGAATCGAAAAACTCTTTACTTATTCCAGAATGATTATGTGTTTTTGCCCAGATGTTATTTGGTTTATCTTTTAGTATTTCGTCAATAGTAAATTCTCCAATAAGTTTACCTTCCGGCATTGTTGAATAGACCACCACTTGCTTAACAGACTTATCCAAAAAAATAACTTTTCTATATTCAAACTTCTTTCTTCCAGAAAAAATTTCTTTAACAAACTCGGGTTTAATCGAGATTAATATCTTTTTCATATGTTAGCTTCCTTTATTATTGCAATAAATTTATCCCATCCAATTTGTGTAAAACCTCGAGGAGCACTTTCAACACCACGAACTACACCAATTTCAATTAGACGCTTCAAATTTAGCCTTTTTTTAAATGAAAAAGCATATAAAAATTGAACAACAAATGGTCTGGCTGGTGCATGTTCATCCCAAAAAGATTTTAACTCACTTTCTGTAAAGAAAGTTCTCTTGTTACAGACATTCTTAAAATCATTAAAATCTGCAAATTCTTGATAGTTCTTTTCTACTATTCCAATTGTTGTAACGACACTTGCATAATAACCGCCAGTTCTATAAAAAATGAGAATATCTCCTTTCCTGATATCTCTATTATAAGAATGAGAGATATATACCTTACTCAATGCATTTCGGTGAGTTGAACCTTCTAAAAAATCTTCAGGTTTTTCATTATTTAATATACTGTCAGGTAAGAGATTTGTGTGATAGTCAGGTTTAATGGGGACTAGAAATACTCTGTTAGTCCTTTTTTCGTCACTAAGAAATGGAAAGCTTAATCTAGGATTGTCGTAACTAAAATGTTTGATCATTGACCTTACATAGACATGCTCTTCTCCTTTGTTACCCCAAAAAACAAATCCCCATTCTTTTAACATTTCTATAAGACGATTTTGTTCGTCTCTTTTCTTGAAAATAGTAACATAGATCTCGCTTACTTTAAATAAACAGGCATGATCAAAAATAATTTTAAGGAATCGTTCTCCTAATCTAATTCCATTTTGAATGACTTTAAATGTACCTATCTTTAATCGTTGTTTGGGAAGGAAAATAGGGGTTATATCGGAATAATTCTCTTTCTCTGTTTCTTTTTTTAAATACAAAAAAGCAGACAAAACTCCCTCACTATAACATACGTAGGCTTCTTCTTCGGCTTTTCTATTGAACCAATTGTCAAAACCAGGATAATCTTCTCTGAAACTATCAAAAAATGAGTCTTTTATATCAATATTTCCAAAGAATTCTTTCCGGACAGATAAAACCTTATAATCTATTGTAGACGGGTTATCCTGAATTGACTTCTCAAGAAAGTCATTAATTTTAAAGACTTTATCTTTTATGCCTAATTTCTCGGCTTTTGTGTGTAACTTTTTGTCTTCAGTAATGAGAATATCAACTCTTCCTGAATAAACTTCGTTTAAAAGCTTTGTATCATTTCTATCATTTTCGTTAACATCAATTTCTTGAGAAACCTTGGTTACTTTTTCGTCTAACGGAGCTGTAGTTTGGAGTAATACATAACTTTGAATTTTTACCTTTAACAGGTCAACGATTTTAGAATCTTCATACTTTTCAATTTCTTGAATTGTTACTGGGTGGATACACTTTTGACACTTTAACTTATCTAACCATAAAAATAAATTACCTATATCTCGATTAAAAATCCTATTTGTTTCCCGATGAATAATGATGTTTGTGTCAAGTAGTGCTTTCATAATAGTATTAATCGCGAATCCTTCCATAACGCGCCCACGGGAACAATACCCGAGCTGGATTAACCACCAATTTAGCTATGAAAAAACTCATTTTGTTTTTTAGTTAACAATCTTATACGAGTTGTTTTTTGGGCGAGGCTAATATGAGAATAAATGATTAATAAAACAAGCCAATTGGCAAAAAATTAAATAATTAATGAAAATCAGAATAAATATCCAATCAAATATGTTAATCAATAGTTATTATATTGTTAAATAAATATTATTAAATCTATATGAGGTATTCATAGCATAATCAAAATGAGATATAAACAAGAAAATACTAGATTTATAAAACACAGACAGTCTACCTATAATTCAATGAAGTTATTGTTCTCTATTATCAATTGTTGTATCAGTGGAACATTCCTGTTTCCCTTTTATTCGGTTAATACTAACCCCCTCTTCTTTAGTGTAAAAATGCCCACGAAGAATGATTAATCCAAGACCAATAATATTAACAGTTGTAGTAGATAAAATAGTAATCATGACAGCATCAGAAATTTCAATAGCTTTATGAATATTATTGCTATCAAAAACCACGAGTATAAATACAACAAATAAATAAACAACAATAACTCTTTTTGCCCAACGTTCGAGCCTTTTCCTAGCATTTGTATTTTCTACGATACGGTGCAACTGAATAAAATGGCGACATTTTTCTATAAGTGAACCTGACGGATCACCTGGGGAAGAATTAATGAGAAGTTCTACTTGGTCGAGAAGATTTATTTCTTTCTTGCTTGTAGGATTACAGAAAAATCTTTTTACATTGAAATATATCTTATAACCTCCATTTTTCCATGAGATATAGTCCTTTTTATCCTTGAAAAAATCCTCAAAATCAAATAGATTTCCTTGATCAATCATTATCTACTACTTTTACTAAAATAATCAGCAATTAATTTATCAGGGATAACCTGATTCCATTGAATCTCCTTTTTTGAACCATCTTCACCATATATAGTTTTACTCCATGGACCTTCCGGTAGATGAGACCACTCACTCAGAGTTTTTGCAGAATATTTATGAAATTTTTTAACAGTATCAAAAACAACTCTTAAGGCTTCTTTCTGACTTAAAAACTCTTCTTCTTTTTCTTTATTAAATGAACTGGGAGGTACTTCAGGAACAAACCTCTTATTTACACGAGGAAAAACCGGACCAAAAGGCCAAGCTTTAGGACTATCATCTTCAAAAAGTCTATTACCGTTTTCGGCTAAAAATACTCCATAGCAAATGTAGAGGATTTTCTGCATTTGAGTCTTATTAAGTAGAACGCCATACTTGTTATAGGCTATCCAATTAATAAGATCGGCATAGTCTAAACTTGTAAGTTTACTCATTGTGGGAATATTTAAATTGTTGTGAAAATAAATTTGGTGCAAAGGTATAACTTAATAACAGATTTACACATAAAATGTTATATTATAAAACATATTTATACAAAAATTTATATTTGAATTGTAGATTAGTTATATATTTAAGGAATATTTCAAATCATAATTTTCAATTATAAAAGAATAAATGTACACCGAATTTCATTTTATACATATTAATAGAACTTAATTATTTGATCTTCGTGAGAACATGGCGCACCAACCGCCGTGATCATAAAAAGTTGAAGGGGAAACCGGGATGATGGTGGCGGGGAATTCGAGAAGTTTGATGGCCGGGCATGCTTCGAGAGAATCTTGTTCTTGCTGCATAGTTTCAAGGATAGTGTTTAAGGTTGCAAGGTTGTTTTCCATCATTAGGGTTTCGTTTATTATATCGTTATTTGATACTGTGAATTCGCTTGCTACAGTGATAGCGAGGTCTACTTCGGCATTCGTTACGACTTGACCCTGAAGGGTGATATTTCCGTATTCTACAAAAAGAAGCTTCCCACTCATGGCCTTTACATTGTCTGACAGATATTTTTCGTTGATACTAAAGATATAGTTTGATATTCCTGTATTAGCCTTTTTTTCAACTTTCTGAAGTTCCGAAATAAGAGCATCGTATTCCGGTAAACGGGCATTCTTTGGTAGCTTACCAAGCTTATTGATTGCATCGACCGATACGAATCCGGCAAAATAGGTCATTAATGAACGAACATATTGTGAATTTAACATAGTGAGTCTATTTTAGAAATTGATAAATTTAACAACAAGGGAAGTTCTTCTTTTTTGATTCCTTTCCCCAAAGCATCTGATATTGTTTTCTTGAGTGATTTAACCTGAGCATCGAAAAAGGTAATTACGTTTTGATTACTCATTTCATCTATACTTCCGAAACCTGTTAGCGACAGCTGAAGGATTGACTCTGAAAGGCCTAGATTAATTCTTTCTGGGTTGTCGTTAACCTGTCCACTAAATAGAACGGAATATACCGGGTGATTTACGAAATAGGATGTTATCCCAGTAAACCATATATATACAGCATATCGTACAATGTACGGAACACCAGTAAAGCGTTCGTGATAGTTACTATTTACTGCATATTCATGGCTGTAATTGCCTGGATAAAGTATCGCGCAAAGATGATTTAGCAACCTGACATCTTGTGACTGGGCAAACGCGCGGCTGATATCGAATGCATCGGCAAACTGACAAGCTGAGATATTGGTCTGTGTAATAATTCCGATGTTGAAGTACAGCCCGTAAACTTTTTTTGTACAGATACGTATAAAAGGAATAGGGTTCCTAAGCATCGTAGTATTAATGATGGCTTGATCGTTTTCCTGGCGCCAGGGAAACGATATCCTTTCTGATAAGATTATGAGGTTATGGTTTATATTATCGCGTAACTGAGTTTCGGTTTCAGGCTCCGGACGATTATATCTGATCCAGCTACGCATAAGTGATTTGTAGCAACTTTTCTTGTAAAAGATGCGGTATCGAAAAGCGGCAAATTGCATACGAGAATAATAGATGCATTTTGAAGGCCATAGGCGGACTAGGTTCCGTGATGGTTGATAGCCAGTGTATTTCATCAGCAAAAGCATCCGGACATCAAATTTTGTAAGTTGCCCCTGAATATGGCAAATTAGCACTTGAATAGTATAGAGAAATTGCTCTCGTGAAAGAGATTCCCAACTGTTTGGAATCTGAAGTGTCCGATTTTTTAGTTTAACTTGGATCATGATTTAACAGTGATAAAATTTGTTTGACTCTTTGTTTTGTGATTCGCGCACGGGGCGGCGCTGTATCTGCTTTTCTCCCTGAAGAATACGATCTAGGTCTGCCCAGTAACGTTCTGCTTCACTGAAGAACTGCGTGCTTATACGGTCGCGGATATACGGCTCTGCTTGAGCTTTGTTACTTTTGGTTTGCTCATTATCAATATCTTTCCGGATATTTTCAGGTAAATCGGCATACGGAAGACGCAAGCATGCCTGTGCCATTACAGAATAACAGACAGCCCGGGCGATGGCATCATGATGATCGGCCCACTTTGCCTGGTCTTTTATCCGTGGGTTTAATTGGTTGATGGTTGTACTCAGGATAAGCCACTTTGTACGGGCAACAAAATAGGCGTTATCGATGCCAAGCCACTTCCTGAAGTCTTCCTGGCTTACGGGCATGGAAGAGAATTCCTTCTTTTCGTTTGAAGTATGCCAGTCCGGATACCTGGCACTTTCGCCTTCGGCCGGATCGTTGTTAAGGGTTTTGATAAGGTAGTCCATCCAGAACCAGGTGGTATTTATCAGGGCATTCCGGAGTGCATCTTCCTGGTACTTGAAAATGGTTGTTTCGTCGTCGTTCTTTTTGACCGTAACGCCATCGTTCGATATCCTTGCAATGAGAAAGATCAACTGGTCATTAATGGTCATATGGAGCATTGCGCGCTGTAGTGCATCGCGTGCGGGGTCGTTGGCCTCGTCTGTGATATTGTTCAACTGGAGATATGTTTTTTTTCCAATTACTTTTTGGATTTCTACTCCAGATTTGATTAGTCCGCTTTCGATGTTGTCGTAATTAAGCGTGACATTGATTCCGGAGATTCTTTGCTTTGCTTGTTCGGCAAAGGTGTCGCGGTTGAATGGAATACTGATCATGTTATTTAGTTGTTTATGTTATTGGCCGGACGGTCGGCCGGTGTTGTTTCTTGTTGCTTTGCCGGAACATCAATTTGTAGTCCTAACTTAATTCCCTGTTCTTTTACCCGTGGGAAATTCATTCGGATTGCCCTGTTAAGGTCTTTCGTTACGTAATGCTCTGGAATTGTAAGGGCAATAGCATAGAGCATAAAATTGTAGAAAACATCTGATCCGGACTTGCTGATAAGTCCGTCGGCTTCCACGTTACTTATGCTTGAATTAATTCCCTTGCCGGCAAGGATTACCTGATCTGCTCGCTTATCATAAGATATAAGAGACTCCAGGTAGTCTTTAAACTTGCCTGGAAACTCTTTGAACTCCCAGCCATCTTCTCCCCACTTAGTAGTTGCCCACAACTTACCTTGGTTTTTCCCTTCACCGGAAAGAAAGGTGGTTATTTCGGCTAGTTTGTGGTTGATAAGATCGTCCATCATGCCTTCGTAATATTCATATGGTTCGTTTGTTACAGGGTCGATAAGTTTTACACCCTGGAACTCTGCCTGAAGGGGCATGTTAGATGAACCAACCATATTTTGCCGGCAAAGGTCTTGTAGGATTTCTTTCATTTTAAGATACCAACTACCAGGTATTACTACATGTACGTGAGCATTGAGGGCATTACGCAAATAAGAATTGATATATTTGGGTGTAAGATTAGAGCCTTTAATCCATTCGAACAACCCTTTGAACCACTCATTGTACGGATATAGTTCTTTGGTGAATGTTTTGCTTTTAACCCAACTGATAGCAGTTTCGTACAGGAAGGGATTCTGGATCCGGAGACGGGGATATACTTCGAAGCCTCGTTTGCCTGGATTAAACCAATCTCCAACAAGAATGAACTCGCAGTCTTCATTGCGAATAGGTTGCCCGGGATGTACCTTTGATCGTAACACACCCAGACGAGCCTTTTCGCTACCTAAGTAGGTAAGAGCTACGACAGGGAGTGTCCCGGTGCTGTTATTCTTACCTGGAGTCGTAATACGCCGAGACCGGTTAAAATGGTATTGAGATATACATGATAGTACGTGGTAATAGTCTGTGATAATATTGATAAGATATTCCCATACGGATGGATATCCGCTGTCTTCCCAGCTATCCAGCCAGGCTTGTATTTCGAGATCCTTAACCGGTACTCTGGTTTTTTTCTGATTTTTGCCTTCGCCAACAATTTCTTCTTTGTAAAGATAGGGCCCTTTGCCAAACAAGAATTGAACTTGTTTGGACAATAGTTCCGGCAGGAGCTTATTGTCCGAAATGACATTGTAAACTTCTTGCGGGTACAGGTTATGCCCTTCGCCCCACATGGGTACTAGGTAATCTCCCATCTGAATGCCGGTGCTCTCGGACATGTAGTTTCGGTAGATGTTCCGGTATTCTTGATTCATGACCTCGTTTCGTTCGGAAACGCCTTGTATCTCGAAGCTTAGTACGCCTCCGGATTTGCTCTTAACGACTCCATGAGAACTTCCAAATTTGGTGATTGTCATGGGTTCATTGTTTTCTGAAGTCATGTCAATGACAATAGGTTGCTGTTTTTTATTCTTCTTCATTTGTAAACCAGTTTACTCGTTGCAGTTTGTATGTTGGAGGAAATCCTACGTATCTGATAAGCTTTTTGAAGCATTGACGAGGTTCTTCTGTGTCGAGATCTTCGTATGGCAGATAGTGATCCGGATCGGTTTCTGCTTGGTCACTACGCATGGATGCTCTGAGTCTGCAACGCTCAACTTTACGCATTCCGCCTGTAGTGCGCTTGCGCAAGTTACATGTAAGATGTAATAGTATGAAGTAAGCTCCTGGCAGCTTCTTGAGCAATCGCATGCGTTGAATTGCTTCTGTTCCCGATATTTCGTTTTCCTGATTCATGGAAGCGAAAATAGGAGGAACAACAATAAAAGGAAAGGACAAAAATCTGTTTATGTAGTTTTCAAATTTACGCGTTAAGAGCGGTTGGTTTATTCGATATCTCTAACAAAAAAACTCAATTGGTTAATATTATACTCTTAAATATATAATTTGAAGTTTAATAAATTGGCTAAAATAGAAAAGTAAGAATAATCTGTCGTATTTCAATTAATTATATAAAAGCTGGTTATCCAAATGAACAAAAGGTATTAAAAAATTATCAGAGCATTTCCTAAAGTTTTATTAAATCATATCTCATGATATAATAACGTTTAAATTAGAAACAATTAAAATATATGTAATCTTAAGAAAATTTAATTGGTATTTTTTTTTGAAATTGAGGATTCTTTTGTGCTTTCAATAACCAATAAGATGTAAATAAAATATCCACATTATACATTTTACTTAACTCCGTTGAAGTAACAGTACTGCTATTAGGTAATGAAAATACATATTTTCTCAAATCATCGCCATTAAAGAGATAACTATTGGCGAATTTATTGGCATCACATTCTTTTTTATTTTTTAAGCTTTTTGTTTGATTAATATCTCCTTCAAAAATAGTGTCATTTTCATGTAAAATTACATGACCTATTTCATGAAATAGAGTAAACCAACAAGTTGCTAAATCAGTATTTCTATCGGATATTTGAATCAGAGGAATCCCGTCCATCCATCTAATTGCTCCATACACTGTTTTGGGTAAATATTGTACATAAACAAGTGCTACGCCAAAAGTTCTAAATATATTAGGTAAATCTTTATAATAGCCGACGTCTTGAATATGATTAATCCAGTCTTTTTCATTAACCCAATTTAAAAGCAACTCCTTATTATATGGACCTAACTTTAATTTCGAAAATTCAATTTCTCCTCTTCTTAACCAAGCTTTGAGATTAATTTCATCAACCGAAATATCTTTATTAGTAGATCTAAACATTGAAGCACTTTCTTTTGAAGCTTCTATTACTTCTTCTTCAGAATCTAATCCAAAAAAATCCGTAATATCCTCAAGCAAATCAATACCATCATTAAATTCATTATATAAAAGAGGTATTGCTCCTTTTAAGTGCCTAAATAACTGTAAAGATTTCTTATAAGATTTATCTGCTAAGTCAAAATTAATAGAATAATTTTGTTGAAATTCTTTTAAATAACTAGAAATACCGTCATCAATACTACAATACTCATCTATAATAAAAAATTCATTTTTTTTGATTTTTTTAATTGATGTGTAATCCGTCCAATTTAGTTTTTTCAAAAGTAGATTTTTATCTTTCTGATGTAATTCCAATATTTCTTCAAGTTCTTGGCCAACCGTATTAAAGTTAGTTATCGGATTAAATACGTCTGCTTTTTTGATAATAGTTGTTTTCATCGCTTCAAACTTTATCGTATTGGTGATTATTTACAGCAATAACATGAATATTTTTTATTTCTTTGAATTGACCTACCCAATCTTTCTGTTTTAGAAATTCCAAACTTGTAGGATCAGTAACATAATTAAAAAATTTACGATAAGAAGATGTTACTCTAGTTTTAAGAATGAGAAAATCATTATCTTTCGTATCTTTCATTAATTCAATTTTATTATCACCTGCCCCATATATACAATTATATTCATGAGCACTTTTTGCAGTTTTTAACCGTACATGAAGTTTATATGCTGGGGTCATTATACTTTCTCCAAAATTCTTTTTAAATTTTTTGATTGCACTTCTATCTGTTGGGTTGTCTAAAAATTCCTGATAACAGCAACAATCTTTTGTATGTTTATATGTGATTGTCATTAGTATAGATTAAAGATACATGTTATTCAGCCGCAAAAGTAATACTATATTATTTGAATCATTAACTTCATTTACAATATTTACATTAAATTAACTTTTAGACTATTGTATAGTATTAAATTTAAAAAAAACAGCCTGTTAACTAAATAACAAGCTGTTGTAATACCCTAAACAACCTTTATTGACCCAATCTCTGAAATCAGTATATCAATTGCTAAAGTCGCTTTAGAAAGATTGGTTAAATCACTAACATTAACATTTATATTTAGTTTACCATCCGGACCTTGGTTTACGTTAAAAGAGCCAAGATAAGCCTGATCTGATTGAATCTGGCCACTGATATTCACTATATCCCCTGATAACTCCAATCGTGCTTCACTGTTTAGCTTGACTGCATCTGAAACCGTTTCGAGGGTTAAAATTCTTTGTTCTGTTTTAATTGTTGTCATAGTATATATTTATTATTTAATTAAATGCGTTATACTTCAAACTCGCCCCGTTTGTTATATGTTGCATTGGTTAAATTACTGAAATACAAATAACCGCCTAAAGTTGGGTAATCAGCACCAACGGCAGTTATATTACCTGTAAGAGTTATGCTTGAATTACCTTGTACTGTAACGGTACCTAGACTTTTATTCTTCTCACCAACAACCATTGCATCCCCAGGGGCTTTATTACCATATCGGAATGCAATGTTACATCCATTTAACGTTAGTGGAATAGGTTGATTATTATATATTGTTATTGAATAATCTGCTTGCATTAGAGCAAATGATCCTGTTACAAATACTGAAATAGCAGATGATTGAATATCTACAATTTGCATAGCTTCAGGTATCGGAATAAAAGTGTTTATAATATCAGGATCATTAAATGAGCCTTTTGGGGTTGCCGCTAAAAAATATACGACTTCATACGTTCCTAATTCCCCAACAATTGGGACGTTTATTCCACCACCTCCTCCATTACCCATAGTAACAGTGTCTGTCATGTATTTATACCCGGATGTTCCTTGTTTACAGATAGCAACTCCAAAATACATATCTGCAAGATTATATGTGCGTCCGATGTCATTTATTGTCAATTCATAAGCGCTTTGAACCCGCAAATCCAAGGCAGTACCCATTGTGCCAAAGCTTGCATAATAAGTTGGATTAAGTCGCATAGGAACTAATGGTGGCTTTGCAGCATGTTCATAGCCAGCAAAATCGGCCAGCCTAAATGGTTGAGAAGCTCCACCCCCTGGTTGTAAATAATTCCACATTGTGACACCAGACCTTAAGGCCGAAAACATAGCAGGCATTGATGGATAATTCGGAATATTTAATCCACAATTACCATCTTGTGCCTGCCACCAATTGGCGCCTGCGCCTCTATTAGGTGCTACTTGAGCATATCGAACTGGTTTAAATTTACTCCATTTATTAATATTTGAACTTGAACATAACGCCCCAACGTTATTTGAACCAACTCCAATTGCCTGCTTAACTATCGTCGTTGTTATTGCGGTTGCTATTGTTGGTAATGCCATATTATAGTAATTTTAGATTCAAAAATTCATAAGCAGCTAACGTGAGATCATTAATCTCTGTCAGCTTTTCAAAATCTTCTGAGGTAATTCCCTGAAAAGATATTGTTACATTTTCTTCACAATAAGGGTTAAGAACTTCACGGACTTTGGCCTCTAAATCATTTACCAGAGCAGAAAATGCTTTTTTCCCTTTTTCACTCTGATCTGATTGCAGTTCTTCAAAATTGCCCGGCTTGTGAGCTTCAATAGATTCTTTCTGAAAATCTTCGACGGTTTTAGTAATCTTGCCTAATTCAATTTTTAATCCTATCAGGTTTCTACGTGAACTGAGTGACATTCCCGATATCCGAACATTCGTCAACACTTGGTTGAGAATTAGGGCTTCGTTTCTTGTCATTGTAATTTCTTTCTTCTTTTTCATATTTCATTAGTTGTAACATTTACATCTTTCTAGTTCCATTTTTAATTGCTTAACTGCACAAATTAAATGGGGTATAATCTTTAAATAGTCAACGGACTTATACAATCCGTCGTAAAGAGAGTGTACTAGCTCTGGCATAACACATTCAAGCTCCTGGGCAATTAGTCCGTATTCAATATTATCGGATTTAAGAGGATTTAATTTCTTGGCTAATCCATTCCATTTGTAGGAAACAGGATTAAGTCTCATTAGTATTTCTAAAGAATTTGACAAACTTCTGACTTCGGTCTTTAGCCTAATATCTGAAGCTGAGTAAGCCGTAATTTCACCTGATGCACTAATGTTCCCTGTATTTGATATTGAGGCTACATTACCTCCTGAGGTACTAGCACTGTTTGTAAAAATCCAACCACGACCAGCATCTGCAGACATAGTAAAGTAGGTAGCCCAATCTCCGTTGACAGCACCGTGAGTCCCTTTATATAGTGTTCTGGCAAACATTAATCCATAATTGGGGTGCGTGCTTGATTCCGCGAATAGCGATATCCCGACTCCGCCTCCAGTACTATTACTTATCCTCAATCCATTTTCTACAAATAGCTCACTATAAAATCGGCCTGTTCCATGTACATCTAATTTATATCCGGCATCTGTAATCGAACCAATTGTTACATTACCTGAATCTCCATTTATTGCTAATTGGGAACTAAAGGACAAGTTATTGTCTACCCTTCCAAGCTGAATTCCTCTGTCTCCTACTGATGCGCCATCACTTCTCAAACGTATTGCTCCTCCAAATGCATTACTTCTAATAAACCTTTCGACTTGATTGTTTTTTAAGGTTATTGTTTCTGAGTTTAAAAATCCCAGTTCTACATTTGCAAATGAAGAAGTTGTTCGATTATATATGTCTAATTTGGATGAAGCAGAATTATGACTTATTGAGATTCTGCTGGTATTGGCACCATTATATAAGTTTAACCATCCTTCTGAATTTAAATGTAATCCTCCGAAAATTCTAGATGCACCATTAACATCTAATTTATATCCGGCATCTGTAGTAGTGTTTATTAATAAATTTCCTACACTTAGGCCTCCGGATTTAATTTGCAATTGGGAAGATGTATTTAACGCATCTACTATACCATATCCAGCCAAAGAAGTAGGTTTGTTTAAGATTTTACTCCAATCATTCAAGGCAATAATAGAACCGGCATCATTTTTAATAAATAGAGATTCGTATCCGGACTTATAGTTTATCGCTAATTGCCCGGTAGGTAAATCTATCGGTGCTTTTGCTTTTCCACCGTCTAATAAGTTGCTCCTTAAATGAAGTATTTCCATAACAAACAATCAATAAGTTCCACAATCAATTACATTGGCCCATGAAGCAGTTCCGTCTGCTGCATACGTTAATATATTACCTGTGGCTCCTCCTGCAGGGATATGTTTATTCCCAGCAGTTGTTGGGTGTACATAATTATTTGCACCTGCAGCAATGCCGTTTAATTTTAATTTGTCAGCGCTAGACATAAAACCATTTACATTAGTTGATGCTACTGCATGAGCAGTACCTCCGGCTCCAACGTGTGAAGAAGGGGCAGCATCCGTGATGCCATATTCGGATAGCTTGGTAGGATTACTTCCTTCTGTTATATGCCCTTTTGAATCAACTGTTACGGATTTATATGTTCCTGGTGTTATAGTAGATTCTGGATGAACATAGTTGTTTGCTCCGCTTTGAATGCCATCTAGTTTATTTTTATCTGTACTGGACATTAGTCCTGCATTGGTTGAAGAAACAACTCTTCTAAGCTCCGTAATTATTGCTTCAAGACCATTTACCAATGAAATTTCGTTTGCAACGTTACGCCAATGGGTTCCATCGTACCTTAGTATATCTCCTGCGGCTAAAACTTTGCTTGGAGTTGTTGAACTATTTTTATTTCCAATGGCTGTATCTGCACATTCATAAAGAGCACCGGCTCCACCTCCTGATCCTCCTCCACTGGAGCCATCTCCTGCTCCATAAGCTGAGACTTCTCCTAAAGAATATATATCGTAATTAACTCTTACTCTAAAAGGATCTGCTTCGGTACCCGATCCTTCAATAGTAAATGCGTTCTCGTATTTTAAGAGTCTTTCATGCAATAATTTTCCTTGGGCTGCAGATAAGGGCTTAGTTGGAGACGTACTTGCAAGATTATTCTGGGTGTCGACTTTGACTCCGTTTGCATCAACAGTCAAACTATCATTAGAGTTTTTGACAGATAATTTTACTGATTTAGTTCCATTTCCTGCAGTAGTTGTGGTTTGTTGTAAACCATTCCCAGCTAATGCGGCAAACATATCTATTAATGTAATAGCGCTGTCTGGAATAGCATTAAGAAAATTCTGTAATTCTGTCCATTTGTTGATAACAATGTCAGCGTCATTTGTTCCTGTAAGAAATGTTTTAAGTGTTGTAGCCACTTCAAGAACATTACGATATCCAACATCGGCGAGCATTGCTCCTCCAGCTAATGTATTAACCAGATTTTCGACAAAGGTTCTTCCTTTGAATTCAATAATTGCTCCGGAGGAATCCTTTAAAAAGATAGTTGGATCGGAGGATATATCATTGATCGCAATTTGTCCACTCAACAGATTTGCTGGAGCTTTTGCAAGAGTTCCTCCTGCCACACTTGGGCTAGATGATCTTAAATGCTGTATTTTCTGTATTTCAGCCATATTTTCGTTTTTAGTATGTTCCACAATTAATATTCATTACAAGGCCATATAATTCTTTGCCTTTATTCGCACTTAATGCCTTGTTAATAGATGATGAAGTAAAACTATCTTCAATATAATCTTCAATTCCAATAAAGTAATTTACCGGAACTAAATCATAGTCCTCTATTCCTTCTTTAAATTCGTATTTGGTATAAGTAGTATCTGTAGAATTGGTCCGTAAGGTAACTGACAAACCTACATATCGCAATGCCTTAGGCACCCGCAATTTATATTCTTCAGGAGATTCTATTATTTTTCCATTTGAATCCGTAAGTCCACGCCTGAAGTAATCATACAGGCGTGCCACCCATTCACCTTTTATTTTATGTAATACACTACCTTCAGGTGCATCAAAAACGCTATCTGCAACATCTGAGAGTTCCCATAATGTTGATGCTGCTCCACTTCCGGTTCCAAAACCTTTTCCATAGGCCGAAACTTCTTTTTGGGAGAAAACAGACTCCGAAATTCTTAATGCATTGGCATCCGGGTCCCATGTCAGTTCTGCAGCTCCAATTTTTATCCCTTTTTGGAAGTCTATTTGTTCTGACGCTGTATCTTGAGTATCTTTACGTAGATAATTCTTTTCAGCTTCATTTGAGCTTCCATCAATTCTTTTTTGTATTTCCTTTAATGTCCTTAAAGAGGTAAATGCATTGAAATCTGATGGTAATGTTGGATCATTTTCTTGAATCAAATTCACTAATGATCCTCCAGAACCAGGAGTACCATTAGCTCCAGGAATGCTATTTAAAGTCTCCTCTTTAATTTTATTTTTGATTGCATCGAATGAAGCAACAGTTGCTTTGTCTCCGTTAGGATCAAAAGCCGGAATAATCACCCCCTCGTGAAGTGGTACTCTTGGAAACTCAGCAAGACGAGGGGGTATAGTAAAATTTGCAGAATCGGGTACCGAAATAGAAATGTTGGAGGGCAATGTTCCTTCATCTCTAATTAAATTTAAGTAGGGATTGATATCCGCAAATCTATAGGTAAAAGTGTAGCTAGATGGTAAATCTGAAGACCTATAGGCAACCTCACTCTCTTTTAAAGATATCTTGTGTATGGCACTATCTTGATAAATGAACTTTGAACGGCTTGGGAAAAAATCAAGCAGCCAACGTCGTTCATATTTATTTAAATGGCCTGTATTTTTTGTGTAAAGCCTCTCGGTGTCCACTTGGAATTCTTCCATTATATCATCAATCACAGAGCAGTTATGGGTATGTTCTCCATTAAAATCTGTAACGCCAAATGCTCTAAATGTATCTATGCCTCCAAGACTATTTTCGAATAGAATCCATTGTTCATCATTAGAATATTGCTCAGACACAATATATCTTTGTGTATAGCTGATCTGTTCAGCTCCATTATATGCCGCAATTTCATAATACATTGGCCTTTCTCCAGAAAAAAGTCCTGAAACAACTGCATATTGCATATTGAATGTGTAAGCTAGACCAGCAACACAATTTTGCAGCGTAATGGTTTTGTTTGTCTTGTCATTAAAATAGGCTTTAATCTTTATATCACATGCGATAACAGCATAATACGTGAGCCATTCTGGAGTGTAGTAGGTTATTTTCTTTAGTTTTGGCTGCCAAGTCAAGAAATTGCCTTTTAGCCAATTTAAAGGAGTATCTGCCAGATTCGAGACTCCTGTTCGGATTGCCTTAAATGAGAATTCCTGACCATCAATATTAGCAATAAAGGTCCTGATGATAGTTGGTTGAACATAGGATGTACTGTATTGTAAAATGAAATTTAGAGCATTAATTACAACATCCTTAATATCAATTTCAGCAATATTGTTACTTGGATGATATGTCTCGTTTACAAGTATTTCTGAATCTACAGAAAGAGTAAAATTAATAGGAGTAGATGTTGATATCTTAAATGGTTTAAGATTTCCACTCAATGATAATTCGTCCGGTTTACTTACAATTGTTACCATGCCATTACTTTCGATTGATGTACGAATTTAGCTGGGTTATGGTATGACATAAAGGACAAAAAAAGCCTCATAATTATAATGAGGCCTGTTACTTTTACCGACTGTAGGTTCCTGACGACATCGGCATGTTGTCTAAGACATTACCCTCTGGAAGGAGTTTTTTGTATTCTCCATAAATCAGATATGTAAATGCAGAAAATATTTGTGTACTGTACATTGCCTGTTCTTCATATGGGAGTTCTCGTTCACTGCTTTTGTCAAGTACTATCCTTCCCTCTGTTCTTTTTAATGGAGAATGATTAATACTACTTATAAGTTCTTCACATTCATTATTACAGATTTCTATTTCATCATGTATATTGTCTGGCTTTCCAAACATGATATTTAGTAATTTATAGTGTGTCCCGTAATAAATAGTTCCTTGTCCTAATGACATGAGAATTACCCTCCATCCTTTTGCTACAAGGGCATTTCTTAACATCACAGCGTCTGTATCGTTTACATCTGTCATCAACGGAAAGTACTTTCGATATGCTGGATCATTTTGGTTTGCTGCACGGTCATAATGCAAAATGATTTCTTTTCTGGAATGATGTTTAAAAAAGGTATCAATTTTATGTGCGAGCTCTTCATGTTGTTCTGGATGAATTACCCACATATTTTTAATCATTTTCATTTTTCTATTTCTCTTTCCAGGGATGGCTTTCTTTTGTCCGAACACTATGCTCATGAATGGCCCTGGATCGAATCCAGCATATAAAGGTTGGTTCCGATCGCAGTGCTTAAGACTTAAACTATTGGTTTCAGTCTTTTCTCCGGCTATTGCTATTTTATCAAAATTGGTATAATCGTAGCTATCATCAAAGATGTGTTCTTTGCCAAACTTACCAACAAAACGAGTTTTTACTTTGCTTTTTCTTACTGAAAAGATTGAAGTGTTTAGCTTGTCTTCATCTTTTATTGATTTTATCTGATTCAAGATATAGTCAATACCTAAAATTTTGATATTTGAAAAAGAAGAAGCACGGAGGTAAAACGTTTCACCTGTTCTAAGCTCTCTTATTCTTGAGGTCCACCGATCAACAAAAAGCCGTAATCTCTTAATCTCTTTTTCATTGTATGCCTTTTCTGCAAGAGCCAATTCTACTAGTCTTAAATCCAATTCGTAAGCCATTTCTTGAATACAATGCATCAAATCAACATCCATATTGCTTTCGTACTTTGTCCACCAATCTTCGTCTGTTTCAAAGTTTGGAGTTGAAGAGAATCCCGAAATTCCCATGAAATAAGGACTATGTCCGAACTTCGAACGATCGGCACGTAAAGCAGGAATAATTCTCTCCGTAAACTTTTGTTCTGAAATTCGAATCAGCTCATCAGCAAATAAATGTGCGGCATTCTTGCCAAGCATTGATTCAGGCCTATCACACGAAACAAACTGGATAACAGTTCCATTACAAAATGAAAGCGTTTGTTTCCAATCATCAATATATGTAGCACATTGTTTAAAATGTGCAGGAGGTCTTTTCCCTGCTTCAAAGTATATACCACGTTCGTAATTCTCCATGAAATATTCCATAAGCCCTGGCAAAATATTGTCGAAAATACTTTTAAAAGTAGATGCGCCAAGTACCAATACTGCTCCGGGCATATCATTTTGAACCCGATCCACTCTTGAAGCCATCATGTGAGTTGTCTTTCCGGATCCACGTCCAACTTCTGCAAATAGGAATGTTGGATCGGCTAATTTCATCAGAATCTGAACTACAGACAGATATTCTTCTTTAAATAATTCCAAATCTGTTTTATTGCCCATATTCAGCGTCCTCAATATTTAGTTCTCTTTCTACTTCACCTATTAGTCGTTGTTTTTCTGTTTCGGGGATATCGCGACCTTTGATTATATCAATTGCCTTTTTATATGCACCCAGAAGACCTTGTTTTTTAATACCCATACGTGTAATTTCTAAGTCTGGCGATACAAGCTGTTGTTTGAACTTTTTTAAATCAGGATTAATCGCCGATTCGGAAGCTGCAATTCTATATTTCCGTGATTCCTGCATACAAAATCTAGCCTCTTTGAAATTATGAGCAATCAGATTTATATCTCTGAGTTTCATCATTTCATCAGCAAAATAGAGATTCCAGGCTTCAGCCGTAACTGTACAATCGGTATTCAGATAGTTTATAGCATCATAAACTCTTTGTCTGCAAGTACTCATTGAAAGTCCAGGATACTCCTTCTGTAGCTTTCTAGCACAATCGTTTATAGATGAATTCTTCTTATGCAGATTTGCTGCATAGTTGATTTGCAGTATATACTCTGCAAGCTTTGCTGGGATTCCACATGATTCAGCATTTCGGGTTTGGAGGAATCGTTCGACAATATCAACAGGAAGTTTTTGTAAATCTGGAAGCATTATAATCCGAATTTATCGTTTAAGGCATCATTTATTTTATTTATATACATTCTTTTTTCCATCTGTTCGTTGGCAATTAATGAGTGCTCTTTGGTTGCCTGATCAAATAGATTCTTATCCATGCTGTATCTTGCAGTACTTTTTCCTGTAAAATAGGCTTTGTATACTTCAGTACCCGGAGTAGTAATATCAATTTTAAATTGATCAGGGTTCTTTGGATTTAGCATACAAATAATAGATTCAATTGAAAATCCTAACACTCCAAACCCTTTAATCTGAGCTAAATATTCCTCTGAGTATTTCATTTTTCATATTCTTTAAGTTGGGAAATACTTAATTTTATTCCATTTCTAGTTATTGATATGGGCTTCTGCATTTGACGCATAAATCTTATATAACGTCGAATTGTTAGATCACAAAAAGCAGGCGACAGTTCTTGCCCGTAGCACAATCGATCAACCTGTTCTGCTGCTATAATACTAGTCCCTGATCCAATGAATAAATCTTGTATAATATCTCCTGGATTACTGCAATCTATCATTGCATCGGCAACCATTTTAACAGGTTTTGGAGTAGGATGTCCTTCCATTTCTTTTCTTTCTGTTCCTTGTGTTGAATTAAATCCATTATAATCCCAAACATTTGTTCTATACCGACCCGTTTGGCCTAACCCAAAGTTATTGATATGCTTTTCCTTTCCATTCTTAAAAACATAGATTAGTTTATGACCGGGTAAGTAGCCATGCTTATCGATTTCATCTAGTAATGCATCAACATGAGAGTCATCTGGGGTTTTATCATTTTGAAAAACGAAGATAAGTTCATGCTTTGATCTATAAAATGAGCCCATCCCGCCATTGGATTTATTCCATACAATTAGATTTTTGAATTCTGTAAATAGTTGACCGGCTGTAGTTATTTCGAGTATATGTTTCCAATCCATACATACAAAGTGGATGGATCCTTTTTTACTATAGCGAATCTGATTACTGAAAATATCTTCTAAGAATTTGATAAATTGAAAACGGGACATCTCTCCGGAAGCCATAGCAAATTCTTTATGTTTAATTTTCCCCATTGAGCTAATGTCTTTAACTCGAACATTGTAAGGAGGATCCGTAAATATCATTGTTGCTAGTTTCCCTGCCATGAGCCGCCCAACGGCATCTACATTAGTACTATCTGCACAGTATAGTCTATGCCCATTTAGCTCATACAAATCATTCAACTGAGTAATTGGATTTTCAGGTGGAAGTTCGTCAAACTCATCTTCTATAGTTTCTCGTTGTTCCGCCACTGCAGTTATCATTTCTGCAGGCATTAACTCCTCTGGTTTGAAATCAGGAATATCATTAAGGATGTCCTGGTAATCTATATCTGCAAAGTATTCATTTAACATCTCAATATCCCATTCTCCTGCATGTGTATTTGCGAGAAGATTATATCGCTTAACTTCGTTCTCAGTTAAAAGTCTATTAGGCACTCTAACATCAATCTCCTCAGACGAGCGACCCGCCAATATTAAAGCTTCGATACGACGATGCCCAGATATCAGCTGGTCATTTTTATTAATGACTAAGATGTCAACTAAATTAAACTCATCAAGGCTACTTATCAGCTGCTTCTGTTTTTTTTCATTTACTTTCCGAGGATTAAAATCCAAAGGAATTAGATCACTCACTACTCTCTTTTCCGTAGTCCAATATAGTTTATCCATACTTAATTAGTTTTCTACAAAGAAAGTGGTAGCGTATATCAAGATAAAGGACGAATTACATCCATACTCAAACAGAATAAATCTAACCAAAAAACCACTGATGAACTTTACTACCATTTTCCAACTACAAACGACTGTATTTCAGCCTCATGATCATATTTCCCGTCTTTTCGAACATTTGCATTACAAACGTTTCCCTGAGCGGTACGGGCATGTACGACACATCTTTCCGGTTGTGTTTTGTCTAAATTTTGCTATCTATCTGATTTTATGAAAGTTAATAGTCTAAAAAATAACACATATACCAAATCTAGGTTATTTTCATATTTATCGGAGTAAAATCGGAATGAAAAGAAAAAATCCACGGCTGTTGCCATGGATTTAATTTTATTCTGTGATTATTTCTGTGATTATTTCTTTCCTAATATTCGCTCTCGTTAAATTTTGCGTCCAAGATTGTAGTTCTTCATCACTTTTATATTTCTTGCTTCTTATATTGCTTTCAATTCGTCTAATGTTCTGTAAGACGTTGGCCGATTCCTTAATGAAAGATTCAGGGTTATTTTTTTTAAGTAATAATAATTCTGTCTTTTGTTCATTATAAATTTTGTCTCGTTTTGTAAATGGATGTAAGTATTTGAATGTTTGGTATTCGTTATAGTGTACTAAATCTTCATGCGCTTGTTTGTTACGAATATCACATTCAACCATTTCAAGCGAAAGCTCTGTATTATCTTCAATTAACGCATCAATCTCCTGCATGCGATGGTAAGTCTTTACACGATCATCATACAGGAGAATGCAAGTTTGAATATCACGGTTTGAATTGTTATCCCAATTTATTTGGGGGAATTCTTCGTATTTACTTTTTTTTTATCCGATTCCTTCTTTTTTACTTGATCAGATTGAACTGTGTCAACATTATCACTTTCATTTTTGAAAATCATGTAATGTTTACTTGAGGTCGCTGTTTTAATAAAATCGTCCTTTTTTAATCCTACAGATGTTTTGATTATTGAAACGGCATCAATACTATTCATTGGCCAACCAGTATGTTCACAAAATAATGCTTTTGCTTCGTCAATTGAAGCGATTGTGTACGGGTCATACGAGTCTTTTGATTCAGCTAATTCATTTGGACTGTATTCTACTCTAAACTTTTCGATTGATTGAGGGGATACCTTATCAAGGAGAAGCATAATCATTTGTCCATCAAGGCGAGCCCTGTTAAATTGGTTTACTTTTTCAAGGTCTCTATTTAATTGATGTGATGGGAAATAACGTTTAAACAGGTTATAATCCGCATCAAAATGAGATTCTGATTTAAGCCGTATTACATGATTGTTTTTTTCTAAGAACTTCATATATGTGGAATTTAAAAAGGCACAGCTTTTTAATTCTGTGCCTTGGTTATTTACTTAATGATTTATCCGGCTACAGCCTCTGTTGGAGTATCTCCACTATAGAACCAGAAAGGCTCCGGACATTCGCCGCCTTTCATCTGAATGGTAGCTCCTTGCCAATTATCCTGGGCCCCTAAAGACTGGTAGGTTAACCGGAGACCACTGGAACATGGACTGCCGCCAATAAATCGTTCTCCGGTCTGGCAGTTTTCCCATACACAGATAACATCTTCACCATTGATTTCGTACAAGTATGCCAACGTTTCTTTGGTTATACCTTCTACGCTCGCATTGATGTTGAGCTGACCTTGTGGTGCAACTTCGCCAACACTGGCTGCAAGTGGCTTGATGCTATTTTGCTGGCAATCTAGGTAATGCCATTTTTTACCTTCTAGCAATGGTACATTTGCTAGTGTAGCATTTGCAGCTACTGGGAAATTATCAATGTCAACATCCCTCATTAATGCAAGGTGGATACGGTACTTGATTGAAAGCACCTTGCTTGATTTGGGATTCATAGGTTGATTTACTAACATATTGGTATGAATTGATTTGGATTATTAAAAGCACCGGGTAATATCCCGTGCTGTGAGGATATAACAGAGAAAGTTTACGCGGTTGCGTATGCCTTCCGTTCAAGTTCCAAGAAGTTACCGGTTGGACGTGTTTTCTTTACAGTTTCTCCGTCGATTGTTTCGGTGTAGTCTTCCAGTTCTGCATATAGTTTGATGTAATCACCTACATTGGCAGGGCTCCATGCTGATGTTATTTTTGCAAACTTACCTGATTTTGCAATCGTGGTCTTATTTTCTCCTGCATCACCACATACTATTTTATAAACGGTCTCAATTGAGGCGTTTTCAATATCCGTAATCGCCGTAGTCTCAGTGTTTGCTGCTGTTTCAAAAGTATTGTTTATACGGCCGTTTATTTTAGCAGCATTTGCTTCGAGTACAGTAACAGGATAGTTTGTAAAAATATATTGGTTTTCACGTCCCGAAGATGTAAGGAGAGCCAATGTCTTGTACTGGATACCTGCCATTAACAACCCAGCCCCCTCTTTCCATCTAGAGCGAACTGTGATATCTTCGAAATCTTGTTCGAAGTCGAACATGTGCATTTCATTTGGCTTATCTTCGTAAAGCTCAATATTTCCAGGAGATGTGATCCACATTTTACAATTCCACATTGGCATGTTTGGAATCCAAACGATTGTTTCTGGAGAAACGTCCTGAAGGCCTTCTTTAACGCCAGTAAAATCGTTATCCTTTCCATACTTTTCGCGGAACCAACGGGTATACCACTTTTTGTGTTTTGCATTAATATGCAACTTAAGGCCTTCCATGGATGGAAGAATCTCTTCAACACTATCCCACAATGTTTCTGCATATTCTCCAATGGTAGTTTCGTCGTATAGGCGCATTTCCTTAAATGGGAGAACCTTGAGTTCTTCTTCAACTCGTTCAATAGCGCGAAGAGCTCCGTCTGCACCTAACATAGCAGGGTTTGCCACAACATCTTGCTGTGGAGTACGTACTCCAACAACGCGACGACGATTCTGTTCATTGATAAGAATTTCACCAAAATGAGCCATAATCCATTCGATAAATGTCCACTTGATTGGGCTTGATCCTTCGCGGTTCATGTATCCGATGTACTGCTTTTCAAGCTTAATCATATCAGTAAACTTAAACTTGAACATCAAGTCAATTACATGATAGATTTCAGCAGTGAATGTGGCCGAACCTTTGAAGATTCTACCGGAACGATGTCCTTGAGAAAGTTCGCCAAAATAAGCACCTGGAGAAGTTGCTTTGTTTTGAATGCCGCTTACAAGGGGAAAAATATTTGTAACTGTTGGTAAGCTGCGCAAATAGGCAATTACCATGTCTGTCCGACGAGTAACAAATTCGCCCAGTTTCCCGGTAACTTCAGAATAATCGATGGTTGGTTCACCAGATGCCATTTGCTTGAAATTCAAACTGGAAAGCTGATTTGTTTCATGCAAATACTTTGCTCGATCACGGAAGCTGCTTGCAAATTGTTTGAAGGCAGAGCGGAAAGCTTCTTTCTGATCTGAATTCAAGTCGGCTACTTCGACTTCCTTACGGGTAACAGTTAGGTCTGTCCACCAATTTCCACGTGCAAAAAGTTTATCTTCGATGCCAAACAAATGTGTTGGCGTGTGAGCTGTACGTCCCATAACCATTGCCATGGCACGTGCTGACATTTCGGGAGATGCGCCAACAACTGCAATAGGTGTGCCATCTTCAGGTTTGTTTGCTAGCTGCTGAATAGTTTTTTGTTGTTTTTTTGCTGTTTTTGTCAGCGCTGTAACAGCTTGTTTCTGTGTAGTAGGTTTTGCATCATCACCTTCCAGAACTTCTTCATCGTCTTCGTTAGTTTTTGACGCTGCGATGATGTCGATAATTTCCTGTTGCATTTCCTGGGAAAGCTCCGGATCTTCTACGTCTTCGTCTGCAGCACGATCTTCTTCAAAAGTTACTCCGTGCACTTCTTTGTAATCAGATAAAAATGACTTCCAATCATCTGAAGTCATATCCTTTGATTTGATTTTGGACGTGAGGTTGAGTTTTTTGAGTATCTGTTCTACTCTTACTTGCCATTTTTTCATACGGTTGAATTTTAATTGAATGAATAAATTGTTTTTCTGTTGTCGTTGATTTTCTGGACTTCAGCTACTGCCTGCTCAAGATTCATAATTTTATCAACGAGGTTATATTTTACTGCATCTCGGGCATAAAAAACTTTGCCTTCGATAATTCCTTCGATACTTAAATCAAGATTTGGTCTGTTTGATTTGATAATATTTTGGAAATGAATTGCAAATGGAGTTAATTGCTCTTCAATAAGTCTTTTTGTGTCGCCTTCAATGGCTTCTCTTGACTCAAGATTTTTGTATTTACTTTCAGGAGGATAAACCTCAATAGTTTTGATACCATACTTTTCGTCAGCTTTTGAATAGTCCATAAACCTTGCCATAACTCCTATGCTACCTATTTCGCACATTGGATTTATAGCTCCAATAACGTCACAAAATGAAACGGCATAACATGCTCCTGAATTCGCCGAACCTTCAATAAGTCCAACACATGCTTTTGTTCTGTTACGCATTGCATCTTCTAGCTGAAATATAGAGGAGGTTGATCCCCCAGGGGAGTCTGTAAGGAGGATTGTTCCGATTATTTTATCTGATTTATCTGCCAAACGAATTAGATTTGCCAGGTCATCCACTCCTGTACGCCACCAACTCCCATACTTGGTCATAAATCCTGAAAGAGGAATTATTGCAATAGTGTCATTCGGATATTCATCGTATGGATTATAAGATAGATTTTCCGGTTGGTCTGAATACATCAATGTACCCCGGTTACTATATATTTGTTTGGGAGAATCTGGAAGATTTACAGGCTGACCATTTAGTATTTTCTCGGTAATTAATGAAAGAGCCGCATAACTTTTACTATGTAGCATAAGTGGGCTGAGAAGTTCCTGAAGGTATAGTTCTAACATTGCGCGTTGAATTTTAGACAATGTTAGAACTATATGTATGGGTAAGAAAGGACTTATTATTTTAACCTAACACTTGGAATACTATTTGAAAAAGTAAGTGAAGCAGTAATTTGATTGTGTGAGTATTCAAGTTGTGCCGGAAAATCTTTATGCCCAAAATAAAAAACACCCGAATCCGTATATAATTTCAATAAGTATCCATGAATGATATCTTTTAGATAATTGGCTTCAGGATCATATCTCACTGTTAATTTTACTGAGGCAGTCATTAATGGTCCAGCATCAGTCTTTTTGTATTCAGATTGATAAGTTGGTTTGTTTTCTGTTTTTATTGGAGTAAAAGTTGCTCCATCAGAAAATTGAAAAATATCGTACCCTTGACTAATAATTTTGGCCGCAGATATGAAATCTATCCGATTACATATTACTCTATTCATATTTGATTGATATTGAATGTTTTACTATTTGACATTTAAAATACGCAAAAACAGTGGACAAACATGTTATAAATAAGCTATTTAGGTGGTTGAAAGAGATGTTCTTTTTACTATTTATTAACATCATGTAAACGTTTTTTTACACGCTTGCGATAATTCTTCTTTTTTAGCCCTCCAATAGAAATTGATTGAAGATTGTATTTATCTGCAAAAAGTTCAATGGAAGCCTGATACTCGTATCCTTTCAATCTGCAATCCATGATAAATTCGTTTAGGTGGGCAGTAAATAGTCTTTGTACCTTTTTTTGCAACTCTAATTGACCGCGCCGGCTGATGTAATTATGTGTTCTGGCATTCTTTCCAACCTTTTGATAAGGGATAACGATTTCAAGATTACAATCATCGTCCTCAGGGGCGTTACGAGGCCGGATAATACGAACATCGTGTAATGTAGCAAGAAGGTCTGAATCGTCCGGAAAACGAACCGGTTCGCCATCGTATATTGATATTAAATACTCTTTAAGGTATTCTTTAATTTTAATTCTAGATGTAACGCACATAATTCTATTGTTTTTTCAGTTGTTATTAATTGATTTTTTATTCTTACAGCCTGTCCTCTAGTTGATTGATATTGTTTAGAAAGTCTTGCATGTAAAAGCAGCAATCATTACAGCCTTTTTCAGGAGGATTGTCTTTATTTACTGTTGGAGCCGGACACAGGCTTACCTTATCGTGCAATCTTGCTGGGCATACCATTCGATGAGCAGTAATAGCCATTTCTCTCCATTGCTTGGCTGTTTCATTAACTGCATCAACAGCGTACTCTGTATTGATAGTACTTACTCCTCTAGTGGAGAATTCGTTTATTGCGATTATTCGTCTTGCTTTATTCATAATTACTGTTTTAAAAAAATTTATATTCAATTTTTACTTTCAACCTAATTTAATTTCATAACAATCTTTATTTCAAATATATATCATTAAAAAAAAGGTTGAAAGCACATAAATTTTCACGCGGGTTGAAAGTGGTTGAATGCGGTTGAAAGTAACAGAATAAATGGTCACATTCAACCTATTCAAGCTGAAATACAGCCTATTACAAAGATGGTTGAAAGGTTGAAAGTGAACTTTAGTATTTTTCATTAATATATTGTTTTTATATATTATACTAAGAGTATAATAATTATTTAATACTATATATATATGTTTTTAAACTGATTAGAATAGCTGTTTAACGAAGTATGGATAAACAACTCGACGATCTGATCTCTTAACAGCTTTTTTTTGAAATCCTATTGCTTTAAGGGCAGCACCGATAGTTACTTCAGTAACATTTGAAGCACTTGATGGAATTTTTCTAGAACGTCGAAGATCCTGAAGTATTTCGGTTGGTGTTTTTCTAATTCCATCGCTCTCTGATTCTGGAATCTCGTAATACTCTTTAATAAGAGCATAAGCAGATGTTTGAACCATATATCTTAAATTATATTCCTGAAAATCAGCATAATCTTTTTCATCGAATATATACGAAAATCCGGGTTCATTTAAAAGCATTATAGCTTCAGCCCATATTTGATCAACATTTACAACGTTGGAATAACTCTTGTCAATATGATCTATTTCAATTGAACCAAACCGTCTGTATCCCATTTGAGGTGATAAAAAACCTCCCATCTCTTGGGTTCTATTTGTTGTAAAAGCAGAGCTTGCAATGCGAGGCACCTCTCCTTTAAAAGAACTTCCTTGTCGAAGTATCGTTAGTTTTTCAGCAGATTGAACCTTTTTAAACAATTCTGCATTTGATTTTGATATTCCGACAAATTCATCAAAGTTTATGATGAAGTTTCTGGTGTATTCTTGTTGCATGTCAAAACCTCTTGTTTCTTTATCCGAAAGTTTATAATACTCTTCAAGTTCTTTGGGTACTAGAAATTGAATTAATGAGGTCTTACCGGAACCTTCGATTGCGTTGATAAGTCCAAGAGAAACATCATTAGCTCTTTTCTCTAAAGCACAAGCTGCTGTTGCAACAATCCACTTTTTAATAATGTACTTTAGTCTTTTTTGATAGTAATCCGGATCTTCTTTATCTCCGAAATTGTGTGCTTTCAAATAACTACATAAAAGATCAATATGTGATGTGCCAGCATAAGTTCCTCCAACCTTCTCAAAATATTCTTTGATTGGATTAAACATCGTTATATGATTACGGGAAGTTATTAGGACCTTTAAAAAGTTCTGAGATACGGTAATCCCATTTTCTATCATTGCAATATAAATGTCACTAAACTCAATATCATATGGATATTCTGCTTTTAATGATTTTATATATCCTTTTTGCGCATCAAAACTATTAACGCGAATCTCAAAGTTTTCTTTTAGAAATTCTTTGATCTGAGTAACCTTGTCTACTTTTCCTATAGCAGGGATTTCTGTTGCTTTAAATCTTTTTGCCATAAGTCTGTATTGGATTTTCTACCCTTTTAGAGGGGCCTATCATAACCACAAAATTGCACATCTCTTTAAGCCTGGAAACAATAAATTCACCATACTTTTTCTCCAGTTCTTCATAATTGAAGTTTGTTGTTGCGAATGTTCTGGATCCAGAATCATACCTTGCAGCAAACAGATCAATCATTGGTGTTAGGACATTGCCAAAGTCCTTAATTTCGTCTGATTCCCTGCCCATATCATCTATATATAAGGGTTGATATCTATTTTTGGAACTTACACCCTCTTTTTTGATTTGAGCAACAAGATCTTTTGTATGTATTGAAATAATTGCTCTCTTGCATAATCTGTTATAAGTATTTACGAATGATTCCATTATTACTGATTTTCCACAGCCGACTGGTCCTGCGAGAATGATTCCGGCATTCACATTGAGTTTACATGCTTTATTTCCAGTTAAGTAAAGATAAAGCTGCTTTAATATCTCACGATTATAATCGTCAACTATGAATTCTTTATACAGCCCCCGCTTTCTTAATACTCCGGAGGCATTGCTTACAAATAGTTTCCAAAAATCTTCTTTGAGAAGATCAGGGCACTTATATTCGGCATTTTTATTATGTTTCAGAATGTTCTCTTCTTGCATTTGCATTAATGCAAATTCTACTGCTGATCGCGTTAACCCTCCCATGATGATTTGAATTGAGTTGATGTTACTTGTTCTTTAGGTTCTTCTTTCATTTCCGGACGTGGATAAATAGACCGGTACATTTTAAAAATTGAATATCGTATGCTCTCAATTGCTTTCTGAGGATCACAATTAGAATCAGACTGAAGCTCTTCAAGAGCTATCTGTTCAACATACGGACTTAGTATTATTCCATGCTGCGCACGAAGATAATTTTTCCAAAAATCCCAGGTATTCGCAAAATCTTCTCCAGTAAATTCGGATTGGACTTTAAGGGGCTTGGGGGTAATAAAAACATCTATCTCGTTTAGTTGTGACTTGAGCTTATTCCAGTTTCTTAGAAACTTACTTAGCTTATTAATAGTACCAGGAGCTTGAACAGCGATAAATGCTTCGAGTTCCTGATCTGATGTTTGAATCGTTTCACAAATTTGTTCCCAATGTTGCTTCATAATTACTTTTTCTATTTAAAAATCCAAAGTCAAGGATAAACTATAGTTAATAAATTATTAGCATGCTCCACAGGAGGCATTATTAAAAATATGGAAGAAATTTTAACCAGATTTTTCGAATTACTTAACTATAGAAGATAAGCATAACTAATTGAAATCTAATTAAGATAGAGACTTTTCGAGGTCTCTATCTTAATGATTCAAAACTATTAACAACAGACTCAGTAAATGATTCTATGTTTGTACCTTTCTTTAAGTGTACAAAAACACATCCGGGACGACTACTTAGCACAGTACAATCAGTCATTTTCTCAACAGCATCAGCCATTCGAGCAGATTGAGAAGAAGTAAAACCATTCATTACAATTTTAACTGTCCCATTTCCTTTTTTGAATTCGAGATTTTTCTTGATCATAATATCTTATTTTTTGATTGCTTACTTTTTGTTTAAAAAATTATTTAATTCATCTACTGATATATGTCCGGATGGTGTTGCCTTAATGGTTCCGTCTATAACCAGTTTTTTTACTGTTCCATGTGAGAGGTGTAGATATTTAGATACTTGGTTTATACTTAGCAATTTATTCTCTTTGGGCTTATTTGCCTCAAAGCATTTTTCTACTGCTTTGTTTATAAACTGCTCTATCGTTTCACGGTCTGTTACAATTATTGGATTATTCATCTGCTTGTAAATTATCGGTTAAACATTCGTATCTTCTACTACTTCTTAGCGATCGAACCCTCCTTGCTTGAAAACTATCTCCATGTATTATTTGAATAGAGAAAATGCAAACTAGTAATAAAGCACTTAAGTGCCTCTTAATTGCAATTAGAGCATAAGGAATGGAGAACCGTCTGCAGAAGTAGAAAACGGTAAGTTCTCGATCGTTATTAATTCCTATCTTTTGTTTTATCACTTGAATGTGATTGTCAACTGTTTTGACAGAGATATCTAAAAGATTTGCAACTTCCTTCTGCTGCAAGCCCGTGGCCATTAATTCAAGAATTTGAAATTGGCGATCAGTGAGTTTTGCCTGGAGATTCATTGCTTAATCGAATTAGTAATATCCCAAGGATCAGGAATACTGTATTTTTTGAAAACTTTCTCAACGTTTGTTATAACTGAAATACGTGGATCAGTAAATCCTTGATTTAGTTTTTTTGAAAAATCGAATCTACTTCTAATTCGCAATTCGTCGCATAAATCTTTTTGAATTTTAGGAATGTCTCCTAAGGGAATTCGCAGGTAGGCTCTTTTAAAAGAATAGTGCTTTTTCCCTATTTCTTTTTTCTTCATTTTTGTATAACTTTGTTGTGAATTAAATTGAATGCGTTGCAAATATGAAGCATTTATTTGTTATTTGCAAGCATATACTACAGTATTTTCTGTAAAGATTGAAATATATACTTCTATGTCGAAGAATAAACGATTTTCTCAGGTGTTATCCGAGCACGGTGTATCACGATCTGAATATGCGAGACGAATTGGAGTTACTGTATCTGCAGTAGGATCGTGGTGCAGAGAGGGAAAGCCTCTTGGATTTGATCCGATTGAACGTTTATTAATAGAGTTTCCAGATGTAGATGCAAGGTGGTTAATTACTGGTATTGAAAGCAACCATTTAGTTGTTTCAAATAAAAGTAATCAGTCTACAGAAGTGAAAGAGAATTATAGTCCATTAGTTGACTATCTGAGGGATGATATTTCCAGACTAAATGAAGAAGTAAGGAAATTAACTTCGGAGAATGGTGCTCTAAAAAGAGAAATTGAATTAATAAAGGGTAAACAATAATATTATTCAAAAGAAATATCTAAAAATTCATTTGTTTTACTAACGAGTTTAATATTTCAGATTAAGTAATTGGATATAAGCCTATTAAGCAGGTATTCCAACGGTCCTCGTGAGACAACAGAAAGGAAAAAAGGTTTGGAATGAAAATTTCAAACCTTTTTCTTTTATAATAAATACTTCATAAATGACGAGCTGCAGACATTATGGAAGCTCATAAATAATAAAATATCCAATTCATCTGCCAATTAAGTTTTAATCTCATGTTAAGAAAATCGTATTTCTTTAACACGTTCACATTCTCATGTTAACAAAAGCCGTTTTTATTAACATGAGAAAAATATGATGTTAAGTAAATCGTATTGAATAAATTTGAATTTCTTCCTTATTCTTAAACACTTTTCCTTATATGTTTAACCGATTTGTAAACGAAGATTAATTTCTTTCCATACGAGATCGTATTCGTTGGACCATGGTCTACTTTTCGTTGGACCTAGGTCAACTAATCGTTGGACCATGGTCCAACGATTAGTTGTCTTAATTCAAAATTATTAATACTCGTGGGGTTGGGGTTACTATCCTTAGGTGTTTGATGCTAGCTGTTGTTAGTCCGGAATCGTTCCCGTAAGCTGATCTGGTAATAGTGCGGGGACTTTGGCTTCTATATGATTGTTTAGCAGAATAATGTAAAAAATAGAGCGTTTGTCGGGCCGGGACTGATGGTATCGCGAAGACGCTTACCGAATGATAGATGAAAGAGAAAAAAATGATAGATGATTTATGCATCTATCATTTTTTTATGGATTGATATACTGACTGTTAACCCTCAAAAATGAGGGATGACAGATGTTTTTGCGTTTAATTCGTGTTGGAACGGATTAACGCGATTACAGACTACTTTTTAACCTGTTTGAACATCCAGCTCAGGAAGTCGGGTTCTTTAAAAGCGGGTACCCAGCTTCCGTGGTTTACTCCGGGGTATTCGGTATATTGCACTTCGGCTCCGATGGACTTCAGGGTTTTATAGGCTTCCTGCGAGAACTTGGGTAGTACTACATCGTCGGCTGCTCCGTGGAAAAGACGGAACGGAGTCTTGCCTTTGTACTTGGCCAGACGGTCGGTATTGACTGCTCCGCAGATAGGGACAGCTGCCGCAAAGAGGTTGGGGTAACGGCATACGAGGTCGAAGGTTCCCATTCCTCCCATAGAAAGTCCCGTTACATAGATGCACTTGGTGTCTACCACGCCTTTGGCAATGTAACTGTCCAGCAGTTCTTTTACCGCTGCAAGGGGTTCGGTAATGGGGGCATTGGCCGGGAAGGTTCTGAACATGCGTTCCTGGGGTGTAACCGGACGTTTAATGGCTACCCAGTAGTTCTTGGTAGGTACGTCGGGCAGTTCGGGGCATTGTGGCGCCAGCACAATGGCGGGATAGTCTGCCCGGTTCTGCAGATTGGTAAAGAGGTCCCATCCGTGTACCAGCTGTTTCTCGTTGTCGTTGCCACGCTCGCCCGCTCCGTGCAGGAACAGGATTACGGGATATTTCTGCTCCGGACAATAGTCTGCGGGCAGCAGCACCCGGTAGTTCAGCTTATAGCCGTTTTGAGTGGTAAACTGTTTTTTAAGGAAGCTCAGCTTGTCGCCGGCCGTGGCCTGAAGCGCACCCATCAGGCAGATACAGAAAGCAATGCATTTTAAAATTCTCATCGTATGTTTTATTTAAAGTTACTCAACTTTATGGGTTACGCTCAGATCTGATATGCCATTCTCTCCAAAAGCTTCGATAGCGAAATAGTAACTCTGATCTGTAGTGAGGCTTTTCAGCAACAGGGAGTTGTCTCCATATACCATCCACGAGCTGTACAGCTTGTCCGGAGCAATACCCCAACGGATGTTGTATCCCTGACAGTCTTTTTGAGCCTGCCATGTTATCTGCGCATCGCGGCGGTCGGCCAACCGTTCAACCTTAAATCCCTTTACCGCTGCCGGACGCTTACCTTCGCCCTTACCAAACACCCGAAGGTCTGAGATGGCCAGGTGCGGAGTGGGTATCTCTATGTTGCGGTAACGCACGTAACGCACCCTGACCGGGGCCTCCAGCTCTACATAGTCGTTGGGTGTATCCTTGTAACTTTTGCTACGGTTCACCAGGGTTACCCACTTGGAACCGTCTTCCGATCCCTCCACAACGTAACGGTGGCGCAAGGTAATATCTTTTCCGTACATATCCGATTGATAGTCGTGATAATTTACCTGTATGGCATATACCTTACCCGGACGTACCAGGTCTATCTGCAGCCATTGGGTGGAATCGTTGGAGGCTGCCATCCAGAAGCTTTTCACCCGTTCGTCTGTTGCCTTGCCGGCTTCGTGACCAGCCACCGCAGTGGAGGATTGAGCGGGTTTATTGTACGACAGCAGCATCCATCCGGTAAAGGTTCCGTGCTTGCCCGGTTCGGCCGGTGCATAATGGGGATAATCTCCGTAGTTGGTGTTGCAATACATGAGTCCCTCATTGTCGAAATACAACGGATACATGCACAGGCGACGCTCCCAGTTAACGGTGGCCGAAAGCGACATGGATGCAAAGTGCCAGTAATGACCTCCGGGTCCTGTTACCGTACTTCCGTGTCCGGCTCCGTTCATGAAGCCTCCGGGTTTATAACTGATGGGATTATTAGGTGCGTAACGGTAAGGCCCAAGGGGATGGTCCGCCACATATACACCGTCTGCATAAACATTGAACTCGGTTCCGGGTGCGGCATACTGCATGTAGTACTTGCCGTTGTGTTTGGTGAGCCAGGGTCCTTCCATGTAACCGCCCAGAACAGTATCTGCATGGTTTTCGCCAAAGCGTTCCCAGCCGTGCTTTTGCATATCGAGATTAAAGAGGGGCACGGTTTCGCCGTCTACCAGAAAGCGACGGTTCTTGTCCAGCTTCTTACCCCGGATAGGATATACGTTGGACGATCCCCAAAACATATAGGCCTGATCGTCGTCGTCGATAAACAATGCCGGATCCTGCAAGTCGTGCAAGATGGCGGGCACAGCTTTCCAGTCACCCTTTTTGGGATTGTCTGTATATAGGATACTCATGGCTCCGGAGGGGTTGCCGGTAACATACAGTACAGAGTCTTTATAGTTGTGGGCTGCCGGAGCATTGCTTCCCTCGAAGTACCACTTCTCCGGTGTGATGAAATGCCAGTTGAGCAGGTCCGCAGAATGCCAGTAACCGTGCGACCGGGTAACGAACATATAATACTCTCCTCTGAATTCCACCACAGCGGGATCGGCTCCGGAGCGATAGGAAAGATTTTTGTCCGAATTGTAAATCATATAGGTATAGTCCACATTGAGCGGATTGCAGTAGGTACTGGCCCGCATATCCTGAGCGTCTGCCGGTAACGAACGAAGCAATCCAGCGGCAACGACTAACAACAAGGAAATAATGGTGTGTTTCATGTTCCAAATGTATTAATTATGAATAATATGTCAAAACAGCAGAGGGTGCTTTATGCACCCTCCAAACAAAATAAGATATGATAACCTGAACAATCCGATTTTGCCTGATTACTTTGCCGTATAGACCAGAGAAGCCTGGTTTGTTTCGTCGGCTGCATCGGCAGCCACCCATAACTCGAAATTTCCCGGTTCGGCAGTGTACTTCAGGTCGATATCATAGAATGACAGCTCGGCTTCTGTAACGGTGAAGCTTACCTTCTTACTTTCGCCGGCCTTGAGGGCTACCTTCGTGAATCCTTTCAGCTCTTTAACCGGACGGGTTACACTGGCAACCAGGTCGCGGATGTATAGCTGAACTACTGTTTCGCCGTCTACCGTCCCCGTATTTTTCACTTCGGCGGTTACCGTTACCTTATCGCCTTTTCCCATGCTGCTTTTATCCATCTGCATGTTGCTGATCTGGAATGTAGTGTAGCTCAGTCCGTATCCAAAAGGATACAACGGGGTGTTTGCCACATCCAGGTACGACGATTTGTAATCCATCTTGGGGTTGTCGGCCGGCAACGGACGTCCGGTATTTTTATGGTTGTAATAGATGGGAAGCTGACCTACATTGCGGGGGAACGACATGGTAAGGCGGCCCGAGGGGTTATAATCGCCGGCAATCACATCGGCCAGTCCGTGTCCGGACATGGTACCCAGATACCAGGCTTCCATAATGGCATCCAGATTGGCATCTTCCCACGAAAGATCAAGCGGACGACCATTCATCAGCACTACTCCCACCGGTTTTCCGGTTTTCTTAAGCTCTTTAAGCAATTCCTGCTGTGCTCCCGGCAAACGGATGTCCGAACGGCTTGCTGCTTCGCCGGACCAGTTGAAATCTTCACCCATAACAGCCAGCACCACATCTGCACGACGTGCCGTGGCAAGCGCTTCGGCAAACCCATCGCGGTTGTCGGTGGTAAGGTCGCAGCCCTGGGCGTAGACAAACTTAACATTGGTTCCCGCATATTTTTCGGTAAGGCCTTCGTACAGCGACACGCTTTGTTCGCGGTTACCCTTGCCTGCCCACTCGCCGTTCTGGTTTACTTTATCCTTCACCATCGGTCCGATCAGGGCCACGGTAAGGGATTTATCTTTGGTGATGGGGAAAAAGCTTTTCTCATTCTTAAGCAGTACGATGGAACGGGCGGCTGTTTCGCGGGCTGCCTGCAGAAATTCCGGTTTCATGATGGTATTCTTCTCACGCTCTTTGTCCAGGTAACGATACGGATCGTCAAACAGACCGATAATAAACTTCATCTCCAGGATACGGCGCACAGCATTGTTGATGGTCTCTTCAGACACTTTTCCCTCTTCAACCGATTGTTTCAAATACTTACTGAACACGGCTCCGGTCATATCCATATCGATACCGGCATTAGCAGCCAGTTCGCCGGCCTCTTTCTCGTCGGCTGCCACACCGTGAGGTACCAGTTCGTTGATTCCGGTATAATCGGTCACCACAAACCCTTTGAAGCCCCAATCGTTACGAAGCAGATCGGTAAACAGAAACTTGCTTGCCGTACTAGGTACACCTCCTATTTCGTTGAAAGAGGCCATATAGGTTGCAACACCGGCCTCGTGAGCGGCTTTGTAGGGAGGCATATAATAATTCATCAACGTATTGAGCGAAAGCTCGGCATTGTTGTAATCGCGTCCAGATTCGGCAGCTCCATAAGCAGCAAAGTGCTTGCAGCAGGCCAGCACCGTATGCAGGTCTTGAAGCGATTGCCAGTCTTTTCCACCCTGAAAACCCTCCACTCGGGCTTTGGCAATAAGGCTGCCCAGGTAAGGATCTTCGCCGGCACCCTCCATCACTCGTCCCCAACGGGCATCGCGGGCGATATCCACCATGGGTGCAAAGGTCCAGTGAATTCCTTCGGCCGAGGCCTCTTCGGCAGCGATGGCAGCCGATTTACGCATCAGCTCGAGATCCCACGAGCTGGCTTCTGCCAAAGGCATGGGGAAGATAGTGCGGAAACCGTGAATTACATCGTATCCAAACAACACGGGAATCTTAAGGCGCGATTCGGCCAAAGCCATCTCCTGCAGTTTGCGTACTCCGTCTACGGTATAGGCGTTGAATATACTTCCTACCAATCCCTTACGCAGATACGGCTCGAAATCGTCTGCCATAATGGGTCCCGTTACATCCCAGTTGCATGAGAACTGGGCCATCTGACCAATTTTCTCTTCCAGCGTCATCAGTTTCAATACCGAATCCACACGCTGTTCGATGGTTTTGTCTCCACTATAGCTCTTCCATCCGCTTGCCGAAGGCTTACATCCTCCCAACGCCGCAAGCAGGGTCAAGCTGGTGATAACCGTTACAATCTTCTTCATTTCAATCTATTCTTTTATGCATTAAAGACTACGCACTTGTTTATACCTTAATCGGCCGCAACCGTAAAACCTAATTTCTTCAATCCCTGCTGTACTTCCGGACAACTCATAAACAACCGCCAGAGCAAGCCGGTACGATAATTCTCGATCATAGGTGCAATGGTGCATTGATCGATGGCCAGGTAGCGTTTAGGATACCAGTTGCTTTGCTCGCTGAAAGCATCATAAAAACCATATTTACCCCAGATACTGTCGCCCAGATTAAAGTAAAAATGCTTCAGAGCCTTAAGAGATTCATCCGGTGTATAAGGGAAGCTGGAAAGTGCTGCTGTGGGTGTAATCACGCCGAGGTCGTTTGAAGGCATGTGGGCGTTGTAACCCTGTACGGAATAACTGGCTGTAAGTCCCCAGCAATCAGCTCCGTATCCTTTAAACTTACCCGGATTCTCTACACAATGGTTGTAGTTGATGAGGGTATGATTCCTGTTCAGCTCCCAATAATCGGCATAGGCATCGCTCAGTCCTTTGGGATTGAGACCGATATAGGAATAATGTGCCCAGAAAAGAGGTCCACCCAGCGCCTCAGCCCCGTTGTGTTTAAGTATAAGCGGCAGACCATAGGCCGTAGCATCACTTTTGATAGCCCCCTTACGAGCCCAGCCGTTGTGATAGGCGGAAGCCGGTATGGGATATGTGGGCGACGAAGCCGCCAGGATATAGGTGATAAGGCATTCGTTGTATCCTTCCAGCGGGAAGTTCATCTCCCAGTTATACTCGGGCGACCAGTGCCAGTAAAGTACATCCTGCCCGTTCTGATACCAGCTCCATTCCATTTCGCGCCAAAGGGTGTCAATCTTGGCTGCCAATGCCTTTTCTGTTTCGTTACCGTCGCGGAAGTACTGACGTGCACAGAGAAGTCCCGTCATAAGAAAGGAACTCTCTACCAGATCGCCGCCATTGTCTTTCTGCCCGAAAGGCTTTACCTTACCGGAAGGACCGTCAATCCAGTGCGGCCATACCCCGTGAAAACGATCGGCACGAGCCAGGTAGTCGGCTATCTTGTGCAGGCGCTGAACGCCCGCCTCGCGGGTAATGAAACCCCGGTCGATTGCCACCAGCAAGCCGGCAATACCAAATCCGCTGCCTCCGGTGGTAACTACATCGGCATCATTCTGCGGATATTCACCATCCATGTGTATACGCTCGCGGGCCAGTCCGGATGTAGGTTCCGCTCCCTCCCACATGTAATTGAAGTGGGTCTGCTGGATGTAGGTAAGCATATCGCTGTCCGAAGCAAAGGTTTCGGGACGGCTCACCGGTTCCGGCAAAGAGGCTGTTTCCTTGTTTTTATCGGACTGACTGCAAGCGGTGAAGGAAACAAGCGTACCCAACACGATTCCGGCAGTCCAACTATATATTCTCATAACTTTCATTATCTATCAATTTTTGTCAAAGTGAAAATATCCGGGGAGGAAAGCTCCCTCCCCGGATTACACACATCAGTCCTATTTATTTGAGATTCGGATTCAGGTCGATCTGGTTCTGAGGAATTGGATAATATTCGCTCACCCCTTTAACAAATCCGGGTAATGTACCGGCGGCTTTGTCGGTTCGTACCAGGTCGAAGAAGCGCTCGCCCCACTCCATGGCAAACTCCGCACGTCTTTCGTCCAGCAGCTGATCCAATGTAGCACCAGTAAGAGGAGCTAGTTTAGCCCGTTCGCGAACCTGGTTGATTTCTGCATCACCATTCTGTCCTTTGCGGATTTTGGCTTCGGCATTCATCAGCAGTACATCGGCATAACGCAAGATACGGATGTTGTTATTTGCTCCGTAGCTAGTACGGCCCGGTGTAAGCTGGTTAGACGGAGTATATGCCTTACCATTATAGCAGGTAGGCTCTCCGGCCAGACCCGGCTTGATAGTGTCGCCCGAAAGGGTGGTCTTTCCTGCAACCAGGAAGGAGGCATCCGAACGAACCGTTTCGCCGCGGGCGGCAAAGAAGGCACGTACATTGTCTGTTGGAGTCATAAATCCCCATCCTTCAATTGGGCTTTTTCCTCCACGTGGTCCCTGGAATGCAAACCAGGCATCCGAGCTTACGATATCACCACTACCATTACCAAAGTCGGTATACTGAAGTTCGAACAGAGATTCGTTACTTAGTTTTCCGGGTATCTTGAACAGCTGGTAGAAATCATTGTACAAGCTGAATTTATTGCTTGAAATAATATCATTCGTTGCAGCAAGAACGCCATCCCAGTTCTCGTTATACAGATAGGCTTTGGCCAACAGGGCCTGAGCCGTATAGCGGGTTACAGCACCCAGTTTATTGGTCTGTTCGTTGGGACGAAGGGCCGGCAGATTGGCCACGCAATACTCAAGCTCGGAGTAAATGAAATTGTAAATCTCTTCGCGGGATGATTTTACAAGATTCAACTCCTGGTTGTTGAGCAACAAAGGCGCATTTCCCCAAAGGTTTACGATACGGAAGTAGGAGAATGCACGGATAAAGCGTACTTCGGCAGTATATTCGGCATATTTTTTCCTATCGGCTTCGTTTGTGATATGCGCAGCATATTTATCCAGAGATTCCAATGCGGCATTGGATGTGGAAATCACGTTGTACAATCCTTCCCATGCGGCATTCAACGCCCAGTAACCGGTAATGCGGTCGTACTGGAACTCTTTACAATATTTAAATTCAATCTGGTCTGTGGGGCTGGAACCTTTATCCACATCGTCGCCTCTTACGGCAATAAGCCCAAAGGCCATCCATGCGGAGAATTTATTACGAGCCACGGCATAAGTTCCGGAAACCGGCATATACATATCGCTGGTTTTTGTATAATCTACAAGCTCGGCCTCTACTCTGTTTTCGGGAAGTTTATCCAGAAAGTCACTACAGCTTGAGAAGGTCATGACCAATAGAAGTGCCCAGAGCATCTGTTTTTTTAATATATGTTTCATCACTTTATATAGCATTAAAAGATTAATAAATAATACGTAAGCCCAGCGTATAGGTTGCTGCCAAAGGATATACCTGATCGTCGAATCCGTTGTTGCCAACTTCCGGTGTAAAGCCGTTAGATTTGAAATAGGTGTAAGGACGTTCTGCGGTCAGGCTGAGGCGTACACTTGGCAATTTCGTATTGCTGAATTTCAGCTTGTCGAACGTATAGGCCATTTGGATATTCTGTACCCGGAAGTATGATCCGTCTTCAACATAGAATGAATTGAATTTGGAGATATTCCAAGGCTTTACGCTTCCCTTGGCGGATGGGTAAGAGTTGGTAGAACCTTCGCCTGTCCAACGGTTTTCAACCATATCGGAATCATAGTTGATATCAGACTGCCATCTGCGGTTACCACGCTTGCGGTTCACAATTTCGTTGCCGGTTTGTCCCTGCAACACGACAGAGAGGTCGAATTTCTTGTAAGACAGTCCCAGATTCATACCGTAGGTGAAGTTAGGGATATACGATCCGAGGATTACACGGTCGTTGTCGTCAATTTTTCCATCCTTGTTCTGGTCTACATATTTGAAGTCGCCCGGTTCCAGACCGTTAGCCACGGCTATCGGGTCGTTTGCCACTTCGGCTGCATTCTGATATACACCTGCAATCTCGTGTCCGTAGTAGGCATTCAGTTCGCCGCCCACTTTAGAGATGGTACGGAACTCGGCTGATCCTCCATACAGGTAAGGCAGACCGTTCAGGTTCTTCACTTTGTTTTTAAGCGTTGTGATATTGGCTCCGATGCTATATGAAAAATCCTTTCCGATTTTATCGGTCCAATCTACCGAAAGTTCCAGACCTGAGTTCAGGATTTCGCCATTGTTACCCAACAAACTTCCTGCACCCATAGGCAGTGGAGCATTGATAACCGCGTTTTCGGTAAGACGGTGGTAGTAATCGGCCTCCACTCCTAAACGACTATCCAGGAAGGCAGCATCGAAACCTATATTCAATTCGTTTACAACTTCCCAATTAAGGTAGGTGAAGTATACCAGGTTTGTGTAGCCGGGTAATACACCGTTGCCAAATACACCCGAGGTATTCATGTTTTGAATAACAGAAGCAAAACCATCGCTTGCTTCTAACCTATCATTTCCCAATTTACCCCAGCTGGCACGCAATTTCAGGTAGTTCAATTGTTTAAAATCTTTCATGAAATCTTCTTCCGAGATGGTCCAGGCAGCACCAACAGATGGGAAGTAACCCCATTTTTCCTGGTACTTGGAGCTACCGTCTGCACGCATGGTGGCAGAAAGGAAGTATTTTCCTTGGTAGTCGTACGTAATACGTCCGAAGTAAGACAAGCCATGGAAAGTAGTACCATTGTCCCCCGTTGTTCTGCCGTCGGCATTACCTTGATCGAGGTACTTATGCTCTTCTAATCCGCCCGGAACACCGGTTGCATTTCCCCATAGGTAACGCCAACTAATACTACGTACGGACTGACCCAACATGGCCGAGAAGTTGTGCTTGCCAAAAGCATCACGGTAGGTGATGGTATTGTCGAGAATCCAGCTGCGGTTATTGGTATTTTCTTTCTTCAGGTTGGAGTTCTTGCTCAACTGGCTGCCTCCCACTAAATATTGCGGCGTGTAAATCCGTCCCTGGATAAAAGATATATCCTGGCTGTAAGCAGTTTTGAAGAACAACTTGTTGGCAGGAAGAAAATCAATTTGAGCATAGAAAGTAGGTAATACCTGGATGGTATTGCTCTTGTTGTCGTAATAGTTGGCTGTAGCCACCGGATTACCATAGTAAGTTGACATACCGATCTGACTTGGTGAAGCATATTTTACCGGATATACGTCGGCATCGCTTCTGCGCTCGTCCATAACCGGGAATATGCCGGGTGTAAGATAGGCGGCACCCCATGCTGCGTTATTGGGACTGTACTTCGTTCCATTGCTTATAACTGTGTTAGCACCGATTTTCAGCCAGTTGTTTACATTATAATCGGCTTTGGCACGGATATTCAGTCTTTCGTATTCATTTTTTGCATCCATGATACCTTCCTGGAACATGTAGTTCATACCTACCGAATAGGATGCTTTGTCGGTTCCACCGCTGATATCGATGCTATGGTTGTGAATAAGCGCCGTACGCAACAATTCGTCGTACCAGTCGGTACTTGTTCCAGGCATCATAGATTGGAGATCTCCGCCGAAGAGTTCGATGGAATTACGCAGCACGTTAAGGTCGGTTGCGTTGTTCTTTTCTATCTGCATAGTTGCATACTGCTTGCTGTTGGCCATCTTAAGCTGGTTGGTTACCTGCTGAAAACCTACATATCCATCGTAAGTGATTGTAGCCGGTTTGTTGAGTGTTCCTTTTTTGGTAGTAACAATAACAACCCCGTTGGCTGCGCGTACCCCATAAATAGAGGCGGCTGAAGCATCCTTAAGAATAGAAATATCCTGGATGTCGCTGTTGTTCAGGAAGTCGATATTATCGAAAAACATTCCATCCACCACATACAAGGGTTTTGTATATCCAAAGGAACCCACACCTCTGATGCTGACTTCAGGACCGGAACCCGGCTGACCGCTGTTGGTAATATGTACACCGGCAACCTTACCCTGCAATGCGCCCATGGGAGAAGTGGTGGCATGTTTAATAATGTCGTCTGCTTTTATAACAGCAATAGGAGCTGTAAGGTCTTTTGCCTTACTTGTACCATAACCGATAACAACGACCTCTTCCAATTTCTGAGTGTCTTCTTCGATCATTACATTGATAACAGTGCGGTTGCCCACTGCATGTTCTTGTGTGAGCATACCTACATAGCTAAATACAAGTGTCGCATTAGCCGGAACATTTGAAAGAGAGTAATCTCCATCCATGGAGGTAACAGTACCTATAGTGGTACCTTTCACGAGCACACTTACTCCGATTGCCGGATACCCGGTGGCCTTTTCAGTTACAACACCGGTAACCGTTAGATTTCCTTGTGCAAACATCGCAGTGCTTGCAAGAAGTAAGCATAAACAAAGCATCAATTTCGCTTTCATTCATTCTAGTTTTAAAGTTTAACATCTGTATAATACATACGTTTTTGATTGGACGGCAAATGAACTTCTATCTCTAAAAAACTGCAAATTTTTGTATACTTGACCACTACTGCCCGTCCGAAAGGGGTATTTTATTAATACCATTTCACTACTTCACTTCAATATAACAATCTAAGAACCAATAACTTTCATTTGTTAATCACAAATCGAATATTTATATGTTATATAACATTCTTTTTAATAAATATAGTCAATTTGATATACACAGGCAGGTGTACCTCCAGCAATAGAAAGGCAGATAAGGATACGCTTTTCCTGTTTACAATGTTTAGGGAGAAGGTCCCGAATTATTTGAATTCGATCATAAAATCAACCAGACTTTTCCCTTCGGGTATGTCCAGCTTTTTACGGAGACGGTAACGGGCGGCTTCCACTCCTCTTACCGACAGATTTTGCATACGGGCCATGTCTTTGGTGGGCATATTAAGTCGAAGCAATGCACACAAGCGAAGGTCACCGGGGGTAAGATCAGGATAATGAGTCCGTAAGGAACGGAAGAAATTTTCATGTATCCTGTCGAAGTTATTCTGGAAAACCAGCCAGGCATCCTCGGACGAGAGATTCTCGTCGATCATTCGGATGAGTTTTTCAAAATACTTTTTCGAATAGGTTCCGGAGAGTTGTTGCATCTGAACCTCTTTCTTCAGGGCTTCCAGAAAGTCATTGTGCGAGATAACCGACAATGTGGCACTGGCGAGCTCTTTACTTTTATAGGTAAGCTCGTCTTCCAATTTCTCATTCTGAAGTTTTATAATGAGCTGTTCCTGGGCTTTCAGCTGTTCTTCTCTTTCTTTCTTTTCCTGTTCGATGGCTTTATTCTCCCGGTTAATCTCCCACGTTATATAAGCTTTTATAATGGCTATAAGCAGCAGAATGATCAATATAAAGTAGACTCCAAAGGCAATGTAGGAGCGGTAAAACGGACGGCTGATCTCAAATTCGTAGCTGGAAGATGCCAATACTTCCCCCACATTGTTTACTACTTTAGCATGAAGAACATAGCTTCCGTAAGGCAGGTTGGAATAATCCTTGGTAAAGTCGGCCGCCCCGTCCACCCAATTGGTATCGAATCCCTCCAACTTATACTGCATGCGGAACTCTTTTCCTAAAAAATTGGGGTAAGAGAAGGCAAACTGAATATTGTTAAAGCTATAGTCCAGTGATGCAAAACCTGAAACAGGCAGAAACTGATAGGTTTCCTTGTGGCGATTGTAAACACGCACGGAAGAGAGCAACAACGATACATGCGATTGTGGCAACTGCTTTCCTTTATTATAGCGTGCTATACCTCCGTTTAGGCAAAAATAGGAGATTCCAGCCTCGTCTACGTAGATATTTCCACGGTCTTCGATGGGGGGATTATCAAACAGTCCGAAAGGAATTCTTGCCTTTGCCTCGTAACGACCGTTTTCAAAACCTACCAATACATATTCCGAGGAACGGATAAACCAGTAAAGGTCGTTATTAACCGGAACGATGCGGTAAGTATCGCCCATTCCCTTAAATTGGTTGTTAAGCTCATTGAACGGAACCACTTTTTGGGAGAGATCCTCATACATATAGAACTGATATCCGTCGGTAAGCACTACCCGGCCGCGAAGCATCATTACGTTCAGGGCACTTTCCTTACGGGTTGAATCCGGATTGGTGATGTATTCGAGCTCTTTTACAGAATCGAGGGTAGCGTTCAGCTGGATGCGGTATACTCCTTTATACATATGGTTGGCCCAGATGTTACCGGCAGGATCTACCTCCAAACGCTTGATCAGATTACTGAATCCTTTTATATTATGACTGAATCGCCACTTTCCTGCAACATCTTTTGTAAACACGCTTAAAACACTGTAAGAGGATTGCAGCAGAATTTCTTTGCCATGAATAGTGCATTTCCGTATGGCTGTACCTCCGGATTCGGCTCCGGGGAAAAAGGAGGCCTCTTTATTCTGTATCTGCAGGGTTCCTTTGTTGTTTCCACAAAAAAGCTGCCCATCCAGATCTTCTATATACCAGTTTTGTCCTTTACTGTTGGGCAAGATTACGGGAGACTGACTTTCGTCTGCAATAGAATAGGCTCCCTGATTGGATACAAGATAAAGGAAATTGTCTTTCCGCACCATATCGTGTACCATTCCGATCTGTACATCCAGCGGTTCGTAGAAATCGAAAGAGGAGCTTGTCTGAATCTGGGCGATCCCGTTATCAAGGGCAATCCATACATTATTCTGCTTATCGCAGGCCAATCCCAAAACGGTATTGTTTATAAGGTGGTTTTCGCGGTTGATATGCCACACCATTCGGGCCGACTTATCTAAAGCGACCAAACCATCCGATACACTGCCCAGGATATATAACGAATCGGAGGTCATTACAGCCCTGTTCATGGTACTGCGTTTCAAGAAAAGATCGGCTTCCGTTTGCCATGGTACAGCTTTAAAGCCATCATATAAGAATAGTCCGTGTGAGTCTGTAAGAAGCAGCAGTTTATTATCCATAGGGAGGACAGCCACTACATCGTCGCGGTTTAATGCTGTTCCGGGAACAACCTCTTTCTGATTAATTCCGTCAAAAAAACAGAACCCGCTTCCCAGTAAAGATGAATACATATTATTATTTACCTTATGGAAATAGAGAGGTCCGCGTTGGGGCCTCACACCTTTCACCTCTTTTCCATTAAATACGAAGTAAGAGCCAAAGCACTGAAAAAAGATATTTTTATCTTTTTGATGGATTGTCCAAACCTCATCATTCATAAATGAAAAATCCTTTACTTTAGCTTTTAAAGAAGTATATACAAGCTTGTTCTGAGGATTGGCTTCAAAATAACCAAACTCTTCGAATGAGCCTACATAGATACGGTTATTTGAGTCAATATAGATAGACCGTACAGCCAGATTGGTAGGCAGAGGATAGAGAGTCCAGCGTGTACCGTCAAATTGGAGTAGTCCCCGGTTGTTCCCGAAATACATAAGTCCGTCGGCTCCCTGCGCCACGGCCCAGTTCTGATTTCCGGCCTTATATTCTCCAACAGAATAATTAACAACCTGCGGAATATATGGGATACGTGGAGCAGCCATTGCCTGGATTACCAGCAACAGACATCCGAAAGATAAATAGAAACACCGCAACATCCTTTTCTTCATTCAGGGCACTACTTAACAACAATGATTCGCTGTATAAGAGCACAAATGTACGATTTTTTATAAAAAAAGGAAAGATAAATCCAATGGAAGCTCATTATGAGATAGAAAGGTCTATAAACAATTAAAGGATGTCATCCCGACATCCCCTAACCAAACTTTGTTAACCTTAAATCTAATACTATTATGAAAAAACCACGATGCAAAGATACAGGCACTATTCGGGTTTGTCAAGTCTTTTTTGTCTAAAACATGTTAAATAACATATAATTACCTTTCATAGGAGTAACAGGGAGTTTGTATAAAAAATCAGGGGATGTCATCCCGACATCCCCTAACCAATCTTTGTTAACCTTTAATTTAATACTATTATGAAAAAACCTATTGCAAACATAACAAACATTTTTCATATTGTCAATATTTTGGCAGTTTTAATTTACATAAGTATATAGCATAAGGATTTAATATTTCATATTTAAATATTAAATCAACAAATAACATACATTTGATATTTTATCAGATCTGTCGCTTTCAAATTACAACCTCTCGCAACTGCCTGAACAGGCAGAGGCCTTCTCAGAGAGAAAACACGCCTATACCTGGAGTCAAAACAAAAAAAGGATGCCCAAAAGGCATCCTTTTTCATATTGTAAGTTGAGAGAACTCTTAGTCTCTTAGCTTGGCTACAAGGAATTCACGATTCAAGCGTGCAATGTTGCTTACCGAAATACTCTTCGGACATTCAACTTCGCAGGCACGGGTGTTTGTACAGTTACCAAAGCCCAGCTCGTCCATTTTGGCAACCATTGCTTTTGCACGGCGTGCACCTTCAATCTGTCCCTGAGGAAGCAGAGCAAGCTGACTAACCTTAGCTGAAACAAACAACATAGCCGATCCGTTTTTGCAGGCTGCAACACAAGCACCACAACCGATACAAGCAGCAGCATCCATAGCTTCTTCTGCCTTGTACTGAGGAATGGGTATTGCATTGGCATCAGGTATACCACCTGTGTTTACAGAAACGAAACCTCCCGACTGCATGATCTTATCGAATGCGGTACGATCCACCATCAAGTCGCGGATAACCGGGAAACCGGCCGAACGCCATGGCTCGATTGTAATCGTGTCGCCGTCATTGAAACGACGCATGTGAAGCTGGCAAGTAGTAACTGCGCTGTCTGGTCCGTGAGGGTGTCCGTTGATGTACAAAGAGCACATACCACAAATACCTTCACGACAGTCGTGGTCAAAAACTACAGGATCTTTTCCCTCGTTGATTAATTGTTCGTTCAGGATATCCAGCATTTCAAGGAAAGAACTTCCCTGGGAAATTCCTTTAAGCGGATACGTTTCGAAAAAGCCCTTTTCTTTCGGACCTTTCTGACGCCAAACTTTCAGTGTGATATCAATATTTTTATCCATGATTTTAATCTTTACTTTAATTTTACGACTACTTACTCCTTAGCTCTTGTAATTACGTTGCTGACGAACAATAAATTCGTAGTCTAGCGGCTCTTTCAACATCACAGGAGCTTTATCTTCTCCCTGATACTGCCAGCAAGATACATAGGCGAATTTATCATCGTGACGTAAGGCTTCTCCTTCTTCAGTCTGGTGTTCAAGACGGAAGTGTCCACCACAAGATTCTTCTCTGTCAAGAGCATCGTGAGCCATCAATTCGCCGATTTCAATAAAGTCGGCCAAACGAAGTGCCTTTTCAAGTTCAACGTTCAAATCATTTCCTGATCCGGGAATGCGAACATTGCTCCAGAATTCTTTCTTCAGATCGCTTAACTTCTGGATAGCAGCCTTCAATCCTTCGGCATCACGTCCCATACCAACGAAATCCCACATGATGTGACCTAATTTCTTATGCAAGCTGTCTACAGAATGCTGACCTTTGATGTTCATCAACTTGTTGATGCGAGCCTGGATTTCTTTTTCTGCTTCCACAAATTCAGGTAAATCTGTACTGAAACGAGGAACACGAATCTGATCTGCCAGGTAGTTCTGGATAGTATAAGGCAAAACGAAATAACCATCGGCCAAACCTTGCATCAATGCAGAAGCTCCCAAACGGTTTGCTCCGTGATCGGAGAAGTTTGCTTCACCAATGGCGAACAATCCGGGAACTGATGTCATCAATTCGTAATCAACCCAAAGACCACCCATTGTATAGTGGATAGCCGGATAGATCATCATAGGAGTTACATATGGATCATCGTCAACAATCTTTTCGTACATCTGGAAGAGGTTACCATATTTAGCTTCCACCACTTTTTTACCCAAGCGTTGGATAGCATCGGCAAAATCAAGGTATACGGCTAATCCGGTTGTACCAACACCGTAACCGGCATCGCAACGTTCTTTAGCTGCACGCGAAGCTACGTCGCGGGGAACCAGGTTACCGAAAGCCGGGTAGCGTCTTTCCAGATAGTAGTCGCGGTCTTCTTCCTTAATATCGGTTGGCTTAAGCTTGCCGGCACGGATTGCTTCCGCATCTTTAATATTTTTAGGAACCCAGATACGTCCGTCGTTACGTAAAGATTCGGACATCAAGGTCAGTTTTGACTGGAATTCACCGTGAACAGGGATACAGGTAGGGTGGATCTGAGCCATACATGGGTTGGCAAAATAAGCACCTTTTCTATAGCACTGAACAGCAGCAGAACCATTTGATGTCATCGCATTGGTAGAAAGGAAGAATGTATTTCCATAACCACCGGTAGCTACAACAACTGCGTGTGCAGAGAAGCGTTCTGTTTTACCTGTAACCAGGTTACGGGCGATGATACCGCGTGCACGACCGTCAACCTTTACCAGGTCAAGCATTTCGTAGCGGGTATACAATTTAACAGCACCCTTGCCAACCTGACGGCTCAATGCAGAGTAGGCACCAAGAAGCAACTGCTGTCCGGTCTGACCACGTGCGTAGAATGTACGGGATACCTGAGCACCACCAAAAGAGCGGTTATCCAGCAAACCACCATATTCGCGAGCGAAAGGTACACCCTGAGCCACACATTGGTCGATGATGGAGTTAGACACTTCTGCCAGACGATATACGTTAGCCTCGCGTGCACGGTAGTCGCCACCCTTGATTGTATCGTAGAACAAACGGTAAACCGAGTCGCCGTCGTTTTGATAGTTCTTTGCCGCATTGATACCACCTTGTGCAGCGATAGAGTGTGCACGACGTGGAGAATCCTGAATACAGAAATTCAACACATTGAAACCCAGCTCACCCAGAGAGGCAGCAGCCGAAGCTCCGGCAAGACCTGTACCAACTACAATGATATCCAGACGACGTTTGTTAGCGGGATTCACCAGCTTCTGGTGATTTTTATAATTACTCCACTTCTCAGCCAACGGCCCCTGAGGGATTTTTGAATCTATTTTAGTCATAATTCTTATTCTTTTAAGTTGTCAGACATTCATGATATTAAGCTGCACAGCAAGTACCGAAAGGAGCAAAGTAGAAGTATACAGCTACAACAGCGAAACCAACGGCAAGGATAGTAGCGTAGATGATACCGATCATTTTCAGACGGCTGTACCATTTCTTGTTGTTAATTCCCAGTGTCTGGAATGCACTCCAGAAACCATGAGTAAGGTGAAGCCATACAGCCAAGATCCAAGCCAGATAAACTGCAACTACAACCGGATTTTTGAACACAGTGACAATCAATTCTGATCCCAACATCGACTCTTCGCCTTTCCACTCCAGCAATTGCATCTTTGCCCAAAAGTGAGTAAGGTGGAAAACCAATACACCAAGAACAATTGCGCCTAAAACGAACATGTTCTTTGAAGCCCAGCTTACTTGTGTTTTGCTGGCCGATGCATACTTGTCGTTGCCTCTGGCTTTCTGATTCTGCAAGGTTAACATGCCCGCATAGATGATGTGAACAATGAAACCTGCTGCTAACACAGGTACCATTAACTGAATAATTGGATTGGTACCCATGAATTCACAAACGGCATCATAACCTTCAAGCGAGAAAACCGCCACTAAGTTCATCACCATGTGTACTGTTAAAAATACGATCAGAAAAAGCCCTGAGATACTCATAATCAGCTTTCTTCCGATAGAAGAATTAAGTAACCACATAAGATAATAATTTAAGTTATTTAATTATATTTAAAAATTACGTCCATGTCACGTACAAAAAAGTCTGGCAAAGGTATGCTAAATCCCCATATCACGCAAACGATTAAAGAAATATTTCGCCAATCAGCGCGGGAGATTCAAAACAATAAAAGCCATACTTTTGTTACCGTGAAAAAAACCGTATGTTTGTATGCATAAAAGTAAGACAAAATCTTTATGAAAACACTTATTATCACTGAAAAAGAGGAAATAGAACAAATAATTGCCAAATGTACGGTATGTTTTGTGGGATTGGCAGATACGGACCTTACCCCTTATGTAATTCCCATGAATTTTGGATATAAAGAAGGTACAGTCTACCTGCACTCCGCACAAGAGGGAAGAAGTATCGACATTCTGTCTAGAAACCCCCAAATATGCATCACCTTCAGCACCGACCACGCCCTTGTATTTCAGCACCCACAGGTTGCATGCAGCTACCGGATGCGGTCTAAAAGCGTTATCGGATGGGGAACCGTGATTTTTGAAGAAGATTTCGACAAAAAGAAAGAGGCGCTGGACATCATCATGCACCAATATACTCAAAAAGAGTTCACCTATTCGGATCCTGCCGTTAAAAACGTAAAGATATGGAAAGTGGCTTTAGACACCCTTACATGCAAAGTATTCGGCGAACCGCATAAGAAGTAGGCCACGTAATTGTCGGTATTTCAATCTTTATTACTATTTTTGCACCAAATTATGAATACTTTATCTCATGGGCTTGCAGAAGCATAGTACAATACTGGCTGACACAGTTGAACAACTTTCGGACGAGGCATCGTATAAACAACTGTTTCATGCGTATCGCGATGAGGAAGCCCTCCCTTCCGGCGAAGTATTGAAAGAGATCGTGGATCTTTGCAGATCCATTCTTTTTCCGGGCTATTATGGAAATGCCCGGATAAGCAAACAGACTATTCGATTTCAAACGGGAGTGAACATAGAAATGCTTCACGAACGGTTGTCCGGGCAGATTTATGCAGGCCTTTGCTTTGCCGACAGCTCCTGCACGGCATGTCCGGAAGAAAAAATAAGCGAGCAGGCAAAGAGATTATCAGAAGCATTTATAAAAACTCTTCCCGAAATCAGGGAGATACTTGCTACAGACGCCGAAGCTACTTTTAACGGAGATCCGGCGGCACAGAATGTTGGCGAGGTAATATTCTGCTATCCGGGATTCAGAGCCATCGTTGGTTACCGTATCGCACACCGGCTATACAGTCTGGGTGTTCCCTTTATTCCGCGAATGATTACCGAAATGGCGCATAGCGAAACAGGTATAGACATCCACCCGGGGGCCACCATCGGCCATTCCTTTTCCATCGACCATGGAACCGGAACCGTAATAGGAGAAACCAGCGTGATCGGAAATTCTGTAAGGATATTCCAGGGAGTCAGTCTTGCCGGCGAAAAATTACCTCCCGACGAAAACGGACAAACCATACGTGGTGTGGCACGACACCCCATCCTGGAAGACGATGTTACGGTTTATTCCAATTCTACTCTTATCGGACGCATCCGCGTTGGAAAAGGAGCTACCATTTGCGGAAACGTTTGGATTGCCCAGGACGTACCTGCGGGAATGGTTATCACACAAAACAATGCATTAAGATAATATATTAAAAACAAATGAATAACGAGACGTTTGAAATGGTGGCTAAAACCCTCTATGGTTTAGAGGAAGTATTAGCCGGTGAGTTAATTTCGCTGGGAGCCAATGAGGTGCAGATCGGTCGCCGGATGGTTTCCTTCGAAGGCAACATGGAGTTGCTTTACAAGGCTAATTTCTATTGCCGTACCGCACTCCGCATCCTGAAACCCATCTATCACTTCAAAGCCAAAGATGCCGACACAGTTTACAAAGAGGTGAAAAAGATAGAATGGGAAAAATACCTTTCTTTAGATAAAACGTTTGCCATTGACTCGGTAATTTATTCTGAAGACTTTAACCATTCCAAGTTTGTTGCTTATCGTACCAAAGATGCGATTGTTGATTATTTCATGGAGAAATACGAAAAACGTCCGTCTGTACGCGTAAGTAATCCCGATTTATACATTAACATTCATATTTCTCATAACGACTGTACACTTTCTATCGACAGTTCGGGCGAGAGTCTGCACAAACGCGGATACCGTGTAGATCAGACGGAAGCCCCTCTGAATGAGGTTCTGGCTGCCGGGTTGATCATGAAGACGGGCTGGAAAGGGGAATCCAACTTCGTAGATCCGATGTGTGGTTCCGGAACGTTGCTTATAGAAGCAGCTATGATCGCCCTGAATATTGCTCCCGGTATTCATCGTAAAAACTTCGCCTTCGAAAAGTGGGTCGACTTTGATCAGGAGTTGTTCGACCGGATTTATAACGACGAATCCAACGAAAAAGAATTCACATTCAAGTGCTACGGATCGGATATCAGTCCGGACGCCATTGAAATTGCCAGAACGAACGTTCGTAGTGCCGGCCTCTCCAAGTACATTGACCTGCAGGTGCTTCCTTTACAGCAATACCAGGAACCACCCAGACCAGGGATCATGGTTACCAACCCTCCTTACGGAGAGCGTATCTCTTCTCGCGACTTAATGGGCCTTTACGCGATGATCGGCGAGCGCATGAAACATGTCTTTACCGGCTATAAGGTTTGGATATTGAGCTACAAGGACGAATGTTTTGAAAAGATAGGATTACGCCCCAGTGATAAAATGAAGGTAATAAACGGTTCGCTGGATTGTGAATTCCGTTGCTACGATATATTTGAAGGAAAAAACAAGGACTATAAGAAGGCCTTGGCCGAAGGAGGTGAAAGCACAGAAGCTTCAGCCGAAAGACCGGCCCGTTCGTTTAGCAGTGACCGACCCGCAAGAAACGAAAATTCATCCGGTGGTGAAAGAGCTCCACGCAAGGAGTACAGTGAACGTCCGGAGCGGAAAAACTTCAAAACAGACCGGATGGACCGTCCGGACAGAAGATTTGCCGCCGCACACAGCGAAACGGAAGAGGAAAAAGCAGCTTTTGCTCCTGGAAAACGATTCTTCGGAGAAGATCGCAACGACGGAAAACCTGCACGCAAACAATTTGGCAGAGAGGATGCAAAACGTTCTAAAGACAAACCTTTTGAACGTCCTGTAAAATCAAGTTTCTCACCTGGCGGTCCGGGAAAGTCTAGTTTCTCGCCAGGCGGACCTGGTAAAAAGAAGTTTGATGATCGTCCGGCTAAGATGAAATATAAAGATGACGACCGCTTTGGCGGGAAAAACTTCAAAGACAAGGGTAAGCCGTTTAAAGATAAAAAAGAAGGAAAGGACTTTCGGGATAGTCGCATCGACAAACGAAGCTTTAGTGACCTGCCTATTAAAAAGATAAAAGGAGATGATGATTTATAATCAATACAAAAGGAGGATGGCTTCCATCCTCTTTTACATTGTATGTTTTACGTTGCCTATGGGAATACATGGCCAGAATAAACAATTTACACTGGATGATCTGATTCCCGGGGGGAAGACATACAGCAAATTTTCGCCACGCACTTTAAAACAACTGCAATGGAGCGGAACTACTTATCTGTATGCTAAAGGTGATAGTGTATTGGGTGGCAAACCGGGTAAAAAGAGTAAAGAAACAGTATTGTTTACACGCGCATCGTTAAATGAAGCTCTTATGGCTGCCGGACTTAAAACGGTTTCCGGCTTACCGGCTTTTACCGTGACGGATCATAACAAGACGGAACTGGTTTTCGAATCTAAACAGGTACGGGTTCAGTACGATTGGAAAGCGGGTAAGGTGGTTTCATTCCGTAAAGTGGATGAAAACTGGAAAAATTGTGACTGGACTGCCGATAATAAATGGCTGGCATTTACCGAAGATAATAACCTCCGAGTGGTTGGTCCCGATGAGAAAGTAGTGGAAGTAACTGCCGACCAGGACAAAGGGATTGTAAACGGTCAGTCAGTGCACCGAAACGAATTTGGGATCAGCAAAGGTACTTTCTGGTCGCCCAACGGAAACAAACTGGCCTTTTACAGAATGGACGAGCGAATGGTTACAGACTATCCCATCGTGGATGTTACGGCCCGCACGGCTGTAGCAAATCCTATTAAGTATCCCATGGCCGGAATGAAAAGCCACGAGGTTACTGTTGGTGTTTACAATCCATCCACCGGTAAAACGGTATTTCTACAGACTGGCACACCAAAGGACAAGTATCTGACCAACCTTGCCTGGAGCCCCGACGGACAAAGCATCTACCTTGCAGAGGTAAACCGCGAACAGAATGTGTGCAACCTGGTTCGTTACGATGCCAACACCGGAAAACGCGAAGTCATTCTTTTTACGGAAGAAGATTCCGCCTATGTGGAACCACAGAATCCCGTCTTGTTTTTACCTCAAAATTCCAGTCGTTTTATCTGGCAAAGTATGCGGGATGGTTACAACCTCCTGTATTTGTATGACATCAACGGTAAATTGGTAAAACAGCTTACCAAAGGTGATTGGATTGTGACGGATGTTTTAGGCTTTGATGCCTCAGGAAAGAATCTGTTCTATATGTCTACCGAGGTAAGCCCGATGGAACGTCATCTGTATAGCGTCAACCTGGCATCGGGAGTCATAAAGAAACATACCACCCTGGAGGGAACACACCAGATTAAACTGGCTCCCGGCGGAGAGGCTTTTATAGATCAGTTTTCAAGTCAGCATAACCCCCGCACCATACAGGTTACCACTGTTGCCTCGGGTCAATCGCTCGAATTGCTGAAAGCATCCAATCCTTACAAAGATTACGCATTTCCGGAAATTGTAACCGGCACCATCAAAGCTGCCGACGGCACGACCGATCTGTACTACCGACTTGTAAAACCGGTGGGAATGGACGAAACAAAAAAATACCCCGCCGTAGTTTATGTATATGGAGGTCCGCATGCCCAGCTGGTGAATAACACCTGGATGGCCGACGCACGGGGATGGGACATATACATGGCTCAAATGGGATTTGTTGTATTTACGGTAGACAGCAGAGGTTCTGCCAACCGTGGTGCAGCATTCGAACAGGTGATTCACCGTAACCTGGGTGTAAATGAAATGGCCGATCAGATTAAAGGAGTTGAGTTCTTAAAATCGCTTCCTTACGTAGATGGCGACAAACTTGGTGTACATGGATGGAGTTACGGCGGGTTTATGACCACCAACCTGATGCTGAGCTATCCCGACATATTCAAGGTAGGTGTTGCAGGTGGTCCGGTGATTGACTGGCAATATTACGAAATAATGTACGGCGAACGCTATATGGACACACCCAAAGAGAACCCGGAAGGCTACAAAAATGCCAACCTGAAGCTGAAGGCAGGCAACCTGAAAGGGCATCTCTTGCTTATTCACGGAGATATTGATCCGGTGGTTGTATGGCAGCACAGCCTTACCTTTCTGAAAGCTTGCGTGAATGAGGGAACCTATCCGGACTATTTCGTCTATCCCGGACACGAACACAATGTGATTGGAAAGGATCGTCCGCATCTGTCGGAAAAGATCTCCCGCTATTTTATGGATTATCTGAAATAATAAACCGAATAAATACATAGAAAAATGAATATACTACTCGTTGGCTCAGGAGGTCGTGAACATGCACTGGCCTGGAAAATAAGTCAGAGTCCGAAAGTGGACAAATTATTTATAGCTCCCGGAAATGCCGGAACATCCACTGTGGGCATCAACGTACCGATGTCTGCAACCGATTTTCCTGCAATCAGGGAATTTGTATTGGCCAATCAGGTCACCATGGTGGTGGTTGGTCCGGAAGATCCGTTGGTAAAGGGAATCTACGACTTCTTCAAGATCGACCCACAACTGGCATCCATCCCGGTTATCGGCCCCAGTAAGGAAGGTGCCCAGCTGGAAGGTAGCAAAGACTTTGCCAAAGCCTTCATGATGCGCCATAACATTCCTACCGCAAAATATAAAAGTATTTCTGCCGGCAACCTGGAAGAAGGTTACGCCTTTCTTGAATCGTTGCAGACTCCTTATGTGTTGAAAGCCGACGGACTTGCAGCCGGAAAAGGTGTGTTGATTATATCCGACCTGGCAGCAGCCAAAAACGAGCTGAAAGAGATGCTTGACGGAATGTTTGGCGACGCAAGCAAGACCGTGGTGATAGAAGAGTTCCTATCCGGAATTGAGTGTTCTGTATTTGTGCTGAGCGACGGCAATTCATATAAGATCCTTCCCGAAGCAAAAGATTACAAACGTATCGGAGAGGGAGATACGGGCTTGAATACCGGAGGTATGGGAGCTGTTTCTCCGGTACCTTTTGCCGACGAAGTATTCATGAAAAAGGTGGAAGAACGCATTATCGTTCCTACTGTACAGGGACTTAAATCCGAAGGTATCGAATACAAGGGCTTCATCTTCATCGGTTTGATTAAAGTGAACGGCGAACCGATGGTTATCGAGTACAATTGCAGAATGGGCGACCCGGAAACCGAGGTTGTGATGTTGCGTATCAAGTCGGACCTGGTAGACCTGCTGGAAGGTGTTGGTCAGGGAAATCTGCAAGACCGTGTGCTTGAGCAAGATCCGCGCTCCGCTGTAACCGTTATGTTGGTTTCCGGAGGCTATCCCGGAGACTACGAAAAGGGAAAAGAGATAAGCGGACTCGATAAAACTGCAGGCAGTATTGTATTTCATGCCGGTACGAAAGAAGAAAACGGACAAATAGTAACCAACGGCGGACGTGTAATTGCTGTTAGCTCTTACGGCGAAACAAAAGCTGAAGCTCTGGCACAATCGTTCGATGTGGCCAATAAAATCTCGTTCGATAAAAAATACTTCCGTAGCGATATCGGATTCGATTTATAAATATGAGAAGAGATACGATAAGAAGACGCAATAATATATGCGGACCGGTACTGTTTACAAGCACTTTACTGGCCTGTATTCTTTGTTGGGCTGTAGGTTATTATTTTGCCGTGGGGTTTCCGCTCACTATCAACAGCAGCGATACCCCCCTGTGGAAAGTAGTCTGCCAAAGCCTTACAAGTAAAGAATCTGCCTACCTTATCGGATTTATCCTTACTATTGGCGGAGCGTTTTTATTGCACCGGGCCAATTACGCCCTGGGACTCATCCGCGAGAAAACGCTCCTGCCTTTTCTGTTTTATCTGTTGTATGTAAGCACCAATCTGGGCTTCTTTCCGTTAAAGTCGAACTCATTGGCTGTATTCTGCCTGATTTTGGCTATCTACGAATTATTCACCTCGTATCATAACCCCGAATCAAAGTCAAAAGCTTTCAACATCGCCTTTGTACTCGGTATCGGAAGCCTGTTGTGGATCCAGATACTCTGGTACCTTCCGCTGTTTTGGTGGGGTATGTACCAGTTGCGCTCCATCAGCGGCAAAACAATCCTTTCATCCTTTATTGGTGTGATTTCCGTGTACTGGTTTTTATTGGGATGGAGTGTCTGGCAGCAGAATGTTACCCCATTTGTAGAACCATTCGGAGAACTGCTGGATATAAAGTTCTCGCTGGTGAAAAATGCCGGATGGATCGAGTGGACCGGAATAGGCTATGCTGCATTGCTCACTGCCATCGCATCCTTTAATATCCTTACCCACGAATACGACGATAATCTCCGTACCAGGCAGTTTCTTTCGTTTCTGATCGCCCTGTCGGTATGGTCGGCTTTCCTTTTCTTTCTGTACGACCACACGTCGGAAGAATTTATGGGAATGGCCTGTGTGCCTTCGGCCATACTCGTCTCTCATTATTTTACGGTTAACAAAGGCAAGGTGGTTAACTGGATCTTTTATGGCTCCATCCTGTTTTATTTTACCCTTATAAGCATCCAGCTATGGCAGAACTTATAGAATGGGGATACATCGGCGTCTTTATCGCCTCGTTTCTTGCAGCAACCGTACTTCCCTTCAGCTCCGAAGTGGTACTTACAGGCGTATTATTTGCGGGAGCCGATTACTGGCAATGTATGGTGGCGGCCACGTTGGGAAACTTTCTGGGAGGAATGAGCTGTTACTATCTGGGTATGCTGGGAAAAGTGGAATGGATTGAAAAGTACCTTAAACTGGATATAAAAAAGCTTGAAAAGGTACAGAACTGGATAAAAGGGAAAGGTTCCGTTATGGCTTTCTTCGTATTTTTGCCGGGCATAGGCGACTTTATCGCAGTTGCTTTAGGCTTTTTACGGGGCAACGTATGGATTGTTGCCATTTCCATGTTTCTGGGCAAAGCTATCCGTTATTGGGTATGGATGGAATTTGTATATAAAGTACAGGAATTCATATAAAAAACGTGAATCTCCAAAGCTACCCGGGTAACCTCGAAGATTCACGATCCTATTCAATAAAACAATGTTTTTTAGTTGTATTCTTTACCGAACTTCATCTGAGCATCGGCTACAAACTGTTTGATACGCTGTTCGTCTTCTTTCTTGCAAATCAGCAATACATTATCGGCTTCGGCCACAATGTAATCATGCAGTCCCTGTATTACAGCCAATTTACCCGGATCATCCAAAGCCACCACATTTCCAGAGCTTTCGTATAACAGAGCCCGGCTCTTCAATGAAGCATTATTCTGGTCATCTTTACGGGCAATATCAAATAAAGAACCCCAGGTGCCTAAGTCGGCCCAACCGAAATCCACACATAGCATAAACACATTATCGGCTTTCTCCATAATTCCGTAATCGATGGAGATATTGAGACAATAGGCAAAGTTCTCTTTAATGAAATCGACCTCCTCATCGGTGTTGAACTTGTCTTTACCCATATCAAAACGGGTGGCGATATCCGGAAGGTATTTTTCAAAAGCCTCCAGAATGGTATTTACATTCCATAAAAACAACCCCGAGTTCCAATAGAACTCACCACTTTCATAAAAGACCTTGGCAAGGTCCAGGTTAGGCTTTTCTGTAAAAGTCTTCACCTTTGTAAAATCGTCGGCCATCACCCCGCTGCTCTGGATATATCCATACCCCGTTTCAGGTCTGCTGGGCTTGATACCCATGGTAACCAGCGCCCGGTTCTGTTTTACAAATTCCAATCCTTTGGAAACATCCTTCAGGAAGACATCTTCCTTCAGAATTAAATGATCCGATGGAGCCACAACTATGTTGGCATTTGGATTACAGGCACGTATATGGTAAGCTGCGTAGGCAATACAGGGAGCCGTATTTCTGCGGGCAGGTTCAAGCAAAATCTGGCTGACAGACAATTCCGGCAGCTGTTCGTGTATTAGGGTTGCATATTGTTCATTGGTAACAATAAAGATGTTCTCCACAGGGATGATCTTGGCAAACCGATCGAAAGTCATTTGTAACAACGAACGTCCGGTTCCAAAGAAATCCAGAAACTGTTTCGGATAGCTTTCTCTGCTAAATGGCCAGAAACGACTTCCAATCCCGCCACCCATGATGACACAATAATTATCTTTCATGATTTAGGTTGATTTAATGTATTCAAACAGATACAAAGCTAAATAAATAATCTGTGATTTAATCTGCCTTTGAATTATATTTAAAAAAAAAGTAATCAAACGTTTGCGCATTTAGAAAAAATCCATACCTTTGCCACGCATTTGAAAACAAATCAAATGCCCAGATGGCGGAATTGGTAGACGCGCTGGTCTCAAACACCAGTGGATTCACTTCCATGCCGGTTCGATCCCGGCTCTGGGTACCATAACCCAAATAGAAAGCCTGTAAATAAAATATTTACAGGCTTTTCTTTTTTCAACCACCAGGTTTGATTTACAGATAAAAACGGATCAACGTAAAAAGTTGAGGGATTTAGGGATCACGACCAAATTCTGGGTCTAAGCATAAATTTTGCATAATCTGTACAGGAAGAATTTAATGTCCGTTACACCTCTAAACTGTCTTCTGAAGTCTTTTATTTTAGCATTAAAGGATTCCGCAGCTGCATTTGTACTTCTGGATTGAAAGTAGTTTACAATGGTATTATAATGTTTTTCAAACGTTCTTTTCACTGTAGAGAATGCATCAAATCCCACTTCTTCTACCTGGTTGAACCATTGTGCAAGTTTTGCTCTGGCCACGTTAGGAGATATTTGACGGTTATAGATCTTGCAAAGACCGTAAGATAGTTCGTAAGCTATCTTTATATCAGGATAGAGTTCAAATAATATATGTGCTCTATGCCATTGTGATAAGGTCCATTTTTCCTCCGGTTTGAATAACAGGTACCGGCTTCTGGCCAGCAATTGTTTTCGGGTATCTCCATTTGCCAATACCTCTGGTTGATACTCAATACCCTTTTCTTTGGCTTCTTTGTAAGCGGTATTTTCTTCGTCCAATGTTTCCCACCGATGCTTAATCCGGATATCCTGTACGGCTTCATAAGCCAGCTTCTGCACATGAAAACGATCTGTTACCCGTTTAGCCTCTGGAAAGCATTTTTTGACAATCAGATTCATATTAGCAGCCATATCCAGTGTCACTTCACGGACTATTTTGCGTCGTTGTTCTGGATAATGCTTATGTATAAGTTTGATGATCTCGTTGGACTCGGTTCCTTCAAATATGCCAACAATTGAACCTTTCTTCCCTTTTCTGGCTTTATTGGTGATGATGGTATAAAGCTCGCCATTAGAGAGTGATGTCTCATCAATGGTCAGGTAAGGTCCCAGGTTCTTGGGATAAACAACGTATCTTTCGGCATGTGCTCCTTGGCTCCAATAGCGAAAATTACTTAGCTTTTCTTTATATTGTCGCTGAAAGTTACGTCCGTTAACCCCCAGGTAGGTCTCAAGGCTTTGACAACTGATAGCGTTAGTATCGACTAATTTCTTTTAAAAAAGCAGCATACTCTGCGCTCATGCGAGTACCCTGTGCAATGACATTCCAATCCCTGCTTACCTTTTTAACTTCCCCTTCTATTTCAACATCCCATCGACGTCTTTTCACACTTAAGGTAACTAACATATTCCGTATGGGATAATCATTTATCAGACGCGGCTCCATGAAACCACTTGCCTTGTATTTATAATATTTGTATTCCGTTGGAATCTGGTTTTTCTCTTCCAGATAAATGGTCAGAGTTTTATCATATACATACTTTCCACTATTCCCTTTATCAAAGCCTACTATAGTAAAGTATTCTAGTATCCCTTCGGGTAATATTAACTCTAATAATGATTGGTTGAGATCCTTATCCATTTAATCTTATTTAGGAACACAAAGATAAATCATTTTAATTTTAGACCCAACTTTTGTCGGTGATCC
>WARQ01003215.1_pt1 | contig 70432 bp, 62 predicted proteins | sample 4769161 | NCBI WGS metagenome assembly WARQ01 (sample SAMN08893024, study PRJNA449175) | gut metagenome | isolation source: rumen sample fed with dry roughage | host: buffalo | place: India: Nagpur | collected 2016 | reverse complement strand
TTTAAACTATTTTTACCTAATCACCCTTAATCCCTGATATCCCGCACCTTAACTACAAATCTTTTTTTCACCCCACTTACACCCCCTTGCAAAGCCTTTTTCCCTCGCGTACATTATATATATTAAAAGAAAACTGCCTAACGAAGATTATGCCACGATCCTCCGTTGTAAACACGGGAGAAACCGATTTCTTTATGGATTGTCTCAAAAAAAATAAAATTGAGTTGAATATACTCAGACCATCCTTGGTTTATAATTCATATATCTTTGGAGAAAAGCTCATATATCTTTGGCAACACATTCCTATATCTTTAAAAAACAATTCATATATCTTTGAAACCAGGCTACCGGATCTTTGAGCGTCACTTAAATCACGGAGGATTGTATGCAGATCAACTTTAAAAGAGGCCTCAAAAATGAGAAGCAACAACACCCCTACGATTTGATCTTCTATTATTCCTATCTATATATGGTAATACGACATGGAGAAAACCCAATAGAAGGAGGGACAATTAGATCGCTTCGTATTCCTCACTATGAATATATTCCATAGTACCAAGAACAACTCAAATGATTCCCTGAAAATCGTAAGGACTTTTCACTTTAAAAGTCAGTACATTTTGATCAAAAAGTATATACTTTTTAAAGAAAATGTACCTGCAATTTTTCGCATAAGAAATAATCAGCGCACTATGCCAGCAATCTTTAATTAGGTAAAAAGGTGTAATTAAGCTTATACTACTGTTTATACACAATATTATAATCTATACCCCTTAACACGTATTTTGGCTTTCAAGCGGGATGTTCTGTTATATACGACATTCTTCCCCTTACTCAAGAAAACAGATATCATCGTAGAAGTAAAACCGGCAGCGAGGAAGCAGAACAGTTTAATATCAGATTCTTTCAATTCTGGAAAATCTGCTTTAACCCTGGATACAATACCATCCTGAGTCGCATCCAGCCATTCCTCCAGAGCTTTCTGAGTTTTTGCATCATCACGTATCTCATCTATTATTTGTTGAACTTCTGTAATTATTTTATTTTGGAAATTCTTAGAGTCTTCATGGATATAATATTGCTCACACAATCTCTGCAGTATTACAAAATTGGGACTTGAAGGCAATGTCCTCTTAAACGCTTCTTCTTTTTGTTCATTCTGTTGACAAAACGCCCGGAACTCTTCAATAAAATCCTTAATCGAAACCTCCCAATAAAAACCCCGTCTATAATCTCCAAATAACTTCAAATGTATTCCTCGTATCCTTATTAAGTTAGGTACGTGGATTAGTTCTTTCGTAAAAGACTCTAGAATTTCTTTAATCTGCATAATTGAATATTTTTTATAAGACAAAGATAGATTACATTATTATATAATCACGCTTCATTATGTATAAATAATCTATCACTCACACAAAACAAAACACTCTATATCAACACGATAAAGTTTACCTGAATACAAATATCTATCATTAGCTACATCATCTGTCGAAGTCTTTTACATACAGAACAAATTCATTACCAGACTGTTTTTTTATAAGTAATTATAAAAAGAAAAATAGTATGTTTACTGTTGAACAAATAAATAAAGCTCACGAAAAGGTAAAATCCGGGGCCGATTTTCCAAAATACATTCAAGAGATAAAGCTGATGGGAGTTATCTCGTTTGAAACATGGGTAAAAGACAGTCACACCAAGTATTTTGGTAAAGATGATTATCAAACATCATCCAAGCCTCAGTATCCTGAACTATCAATTTCAGATAAAGTCGATACGGATAAATTCATCAAATACCTGAGGAATCATCAACAAGGAAAAACCGACTATTATACATTTTGTACCAACTGCGCTGAAACAGGAGTTGAAAAATGGGTGGTTTATTTCGATGTAATGACTTGTATCTATTTTGATAAAGCCGGAAACAAAATTCTAAAAGAAGACATACCTGTTTGATGCCTCCTGCTTTTAACATATAGAATAATCCATTAGCTCGGTAAACATCATCTTTACTTTCATTTAACAGTACTAAATATACTGAGATAAAAAAAACATTATCTTTGTACTATCTAAAAACGTTGGATGTTTAAATTTAAAAAGGATTCCGTGAAGTAAATAACCTTCGGCACTCGTCAAGGTTATCCCTCAATAATACTCAGGCATATTCTTGCTTGAGTTGAATTTCTTTTTTCTTATTTATCAAAACGGATGTACATACAGAAAGATTCTCTGTAGTGCGTCATTATAAATTAAACATCATGAGTAACGAAAATAAGTCAATCTACGAATTTGATTTCAATTTAATCTGTGAGTATTATTCAAACCTGGAGCGTCAGGGTCCCGGCAGTCCAGAGGCAACGCTTAAAGCATTAGGGTTTATCGACAATCTGACCCCGCAATCGCACATAGCCGACCTCGGATGTGGAACAGGCGGACAAACCATAATACTGGCACAAAACACTCCGGGAGAAATAACCGGACTTGATCTCTTTCCTGATTTTATTAAGATATTCAACCGGAATGCCGAAAGAGATAAACTCTCCAACAGAGTAAAAGGCATTGTTGGATCAATGGACAATCTCCCATTTAAAAATGAATCATTGGACTTGATTTGGTCGGAAGGGGCTATCTACAATATTGGATTCGAACGTGGATTGAACGAATGGAAAAAGTTTCTGAAAACAGGTGGCTACATAGCCGTATCGGAAGTATCCTGGTTTACAGAAGAACGGCCACAGGAAATAAACGACTTTTGGATGGAGCATTACAGCGAAATAGATACCATTCCAAATAAGGTTGCCCAAATGCAAAAGGCTGGTTACATTCCAACGGCTATCTTTATACTTCCCGAAACCTGTTGGACAGATCATTTCTATGCTCCGCAAGCCAAGGTGCAGGAGGAGTTCCTGAAAAAACATGCCGGGAACAAATCTGCAGAAAACTACGTCGGCTTTGAACGGTATGAAATGAATTTGTATTACCGGTATAAGGAGTACTACGGATATGTATTTTATATCGGTAAGAAGAGATAAGTTGAATACAAAAAAGAGGGTGTGTCAAAACAAAGTAATTGACACACCCTCTTTTTTTCTTTGTAATAAGATATTTCCCTATAGTTTCAAGATTATTAGAAACAAAAAGAAAAACTTTATTGTTTTTAATTAATAAATAATTGCCATGAAAATATTATTGACAGGTGCAACGGGATATATTGCTCAACGACTTCTACCTGTTTTAGTAGATGCCGGACATACTATTGTATGTTGCGTACGTGATGTAAAAAGATTTTATATTCACGATGATTGGACAGCACAAGTTACAAAAATAGAAGTAGATTTTTTAAATCCTGAATCGTTAGCTAATATACCCTCAGACATAGATGTTGTATATTATCTTATACACTCAATGTCTACTTCAACAGGCGATTTCAGTGAAATGGAACAACGATCGGCTCAAAATTTCGTCAAGCGAATAGAAGGAACAAATGTCAAACAAATTATTTATCTGAGTGGGATTGTAAACGAAGCACATTTGTCGAAACATTTACAGTCTCGTAAAAATGTAGAAACAATACTTGCTAATTCTAGAGTTGCATTAACAACCTTGAGAGCTGGTATAATTGTAGGATCGGGCAGTGCCTCTTTTGAAATAATGCGCGATTTGGTTGAAAAATTACCAATTATGATTGCTCCGCAATGGCTTAAAACTAAATGCCAACCCATAGCTATTCGGAATGTAATCGAATATTTATCAGCAATATTACTTCGTGAAGAAACATATAACCAGAGCTATGATATTGGAGGTCCAGATGTATTGACTTTTAAAGAAATGCTACTCCAGTTTGGAGAAGTAAGAAATCTGAAACGACATATATTTGTAGTACCTGTTATGACACCGAAGCTATCTTCTTATTGGTTGTACTTCGTAACATCAACCAACTTTTCGCTGGCTACGAACCTTGTTAAAAGCATGAAAGTAGAAGTAGTATGCAAACCCAACAATCTCCCTCAACTATTTCCAATAAAGCTTATCAGTTACAAAGAAGCCATACAGTTAGCTTTTGACCGAATTGAACAAAATCAGGTATTATCGAGCTGGACAGATGCCTTAAGCAGCCAGGTGTTGGTAAATGGGATATCGGCACATATATCTGTTCCCACTAAAGGTTGTTTTAGTGATCAGAAAATAGTAAAATTAGATGAGCCTGACGCAGCGTTAGATAATATATTTGCTATTGGCGGAGAACGTGGTTGGTATTACGCCGACTGGCTATGGAATATTCGAGGCTTCCTTGACAAGATTGTTGGAGGTACAGGAATTAGACGTGGAAGAAAGAGTGATACTGAAATATTCCCGGGAGAAGCTTTAGACTTCTGGCGGGTGCTAGTCGCCGATAGAAACAAAAAGCGATTGCTGCTTTACGCTGAAATGAAACTACCGGGTGAAGCTTGGTTGGAATTTATAATAAATAATGAGAATGAATTGATTCAAACAGCCACATTCCGTCCTTTAGGACTGTGGGGAAGGCTATATTGGTATTCGGTTCTACCATTTCATTTATTTATTTTTAAAGGGATGGCAAAAAATATTGCAACTAAGAAATATAATTGGATATAAAAAAAACCTACAAGTCAATGACTTGTAGGTTTCTGTTCTGTTATTGCCTGGTTTTATCCAGACCTTCCAGCGGAGAGAGAGGGATTCGAACCCCCGGAACCTCTCAGTTCAACGGTTTTCAAGACCGCCGCGATCGACCACTCTGCCATCTCTCCTAATGGCATGCTGTTTGAATAATTTTCAATAGCGAGTGCAAAGGTAGTTCTTTTTTTCACACTGGCAAGGATTCATATTCTTTTTTTTGACTTATACCTAAAATTCTTTAATTCCACAGGATCGCTAAACGTTCTATACTTATTATTGTTACATTTGTAATAGTAATATTAACAGATGAAATTCGTCTTATATGAAAAAGTGGACAAACTTATTATTTATTTCATTTACTTTCCTGCTGGTTAGCTGTGTAATGAACGCAAAACCGGAATCAGGAGAGAATAAAACTGCAGCCAAGGGCGAAGTGATCGTTCTTGACAAGGCCAGTTTCCTGACTAAGGTTTATAATTACGAAAAGAATCAGAATGAATGGGTTTACGAAGGTGATAAACCTTGCATTATCGATTTCTATGCAGACTGGTGCGGTCCTTGCAAAAAGGTAGCTCCCATCTTGCACGACCTGGCGATTCTGTATAAAAACGACATCGTTGTTTATAAGATTAACGTAGATAATGAAAAGGAGTTAGCCAGAACATTCGGCATTCAAAGCATCCCTACCATCCTTTTTGTTCCTGTTAAGGGAAAACCTCAAAAAGCAATGGGTGCTCTTCCTAGAGAAGAGTTTGTAAAACAAATAGACAGTTACTTGTTGGGTAAATAAGATTCCTGATGATTCACATAAAAAAAGCTGTAAAATATTTACAGCTTTTTTTATGAATTATTCATTTCTATCTTCGTCTGTTTGCGTAAGCTCGGTCAGTGTAAGTTCATGCTCTTCCCTAAATGCTTCTATCCTATACAAGCATCCCTTCACTTTACAATGCTCGCAATGCTTTGCATCACAGGGATCCGAATGAATGGAAACCAACACCCTCCCCGAAAACTCCCGGGTAAGCAAAGCCTTTAGCTCATCACAGGCCTTATGACTTTCATTAATATTATAGAACCATGGCAAAGTAAGATCACAATCTACAAAAAGCTGACTCCCATATTTGATCGTCTTCATATTATGTATATCAATCCAATCATCCTTCCGGTGCGTTGAAATGGCCTTCACCATGCTTTCAAGCACCAGCACATCGGCTTCATCCATCAGAGTCGCTACCGTTTTGCGAAGAATATTGACTCCGGTTATTACAATGATGGATCCAAAAATAAGGGCCAGGGCACTATCGATCCAGCTCAGTTTTGTAAAATAGAGTAAGGTAAGCCCCAAAACCAGACCGATGGTAGAATAGGTATCGGATTGAAGATGTTTACCTCCGGCTATTAAAGCGATGGAATTATGTTTGCGTCCTATCGAGATACTATACCAGCCCATCAGGTAATTGAATAATCCGCCAAGGGCAACAATTAAAATACCGATATCCAGTTTACTGATAAGTGTAGGCTCGTATAGACGCTTAATGGCTTCGTAGATAATTAGCAAACCTGCCACCATGATAAGTATACCCTCTATTGATGCAGAGATAAGTTCTACTTTACCATGACCAAATGGATGCGACTTATCTTTGGGCTTGCTGGAAACGTACAGGCTGAAAAGACTGATAAATCCAGCTGTAACATTAACAATGCTTTCCATAGCATCGGTTAATATACCCACGGAATTAGTGAGGTAATAAGCCAGAAACTTCCCTACCAGAATTAATACAGACAATGAAACAATCCATCGCTGTGTTCTTTGTTTTAATAAATCTTCTTCCATTTTATTATAATTTCAGAAGCAATTACCTCTGGGCATCTCGAATGGATGCCTGCCACCAAGTAATCTCTTCGAGGTGGTAAATGTACGGTTTTCTTCTGATATTCAATTTTTAAACAATAAAAAAGAGGCTACCTTTCGGGTAACCTCTCTCTATTTGGCTTTACACAAATTATTCAGCGCTTTCTGCTGCCGGAGCTTCTGCTTCTGGAGCTTCTGCAGGGGCATTTGCTGCTGCTGCGGCGGCAGCTAATTCAGCTTTCTTCTGAGCTAAAGCTTCTGCTTTTGCCTTGTTCACCTCTTTTTCTGCTTCCAAACGAGCTTTAGCTGCCGCTCTGGCTGCTTCTCCATCTTTTTGTTTAGCAGTTTGTAATGAAGTGTTTTTACTAGTTAACCAAGCCTGGAATTTAGATTCTGCAGCTGCTTCGTCAAAAGCACCCTTTTTAACACCTTCCAATAAGTGCTTTTTCAAGCATACTCCTTCGTTAGAAAGAATATTACGAGTAGTGTCTGTAGGTTGGGCACCTACCTGTAACCAATACAAAGCTCTTTCGAAATTCAAATCTATTGTAGCAGGATTAGTGTTCGGATTATAAGAACCTATCCTTTCAATAAACTTTCCATCACGTGGAGCCCTGCTGTCTGCGACTACGATTTGATAAAAGGCATAACCTTTACGACCGTGTCTTTGCAATCTGATTTTTGTTGCCATCTTTTTGAATAAATTATTAAAGCTGTTTGTATTAGCGGTGCAAAGATAGGCTCATTATTTTATTCTACCAAATAAAACGGCTATCTTTGCGCCTCATTTTAAAAGATTAATATGATTTCAGTTGACGGGCTTACAGTTGAGTTTGGTGGTTCTACACTATTTGCAGATATATCCTTTGTTATTAATGAAAAAGATCGTATCGCCCTTATGGGTAAAAACGGAGCGGGAAAATCTACCCTGCTGAAAATTCTGGCTGGAGTGCGTGAGCCTTCCAGAGGAAAGATATCAGCTCCAAAAGATACGGTAATCGCCTATCTTCCACAGCATTTGATGACAGAAGACGGACGGACGGTTTTTGAAGAAACGGCTCAGGCTTTTTCTCATTTACATGAGATGGAGTCGGAAATTGAAGCTATCAACAAAGAGTTGGAAACCAGAACAGATTACGATTCGGAAGAGTATTACGCATTGATAGAAAGAGTGTCTGTACTCAGCGAAAAGTTTTATTCCATCGAAGAGACCAATTACGATGCTGATATAGAAAAGACTTTATTGGGATTAGGTTTTAAAAGAGAAGATTTCAATCGTCAAACGAGCGACTTCAGTGGTGGCTGGCGAATGAGAATTGAACTTGCCAAGCTTTTGCTTAAAAAGCCGGATGTAATTTTATTGGATGAGCCCACCAATCACCTGGATATAGAGTCGATCCAATGGCTTGAAGATTTCCTTATCAACAGCGCAAAAGCCGTTGTATTGATAAGTCACGACCGGGCCTTTGTAGATCATATAACAACCCGCACCATTGAGGTGACCATGGGACGTATTTACGATTACAAAGTAAATTATTCATCTTATCTTAATTTACGTAAGGAGCGCAGGGAGCAGCAGCAGAAAGCCTTCGACGAACAACAAAAGTTTATTGCGGAAACAAAAGAGTTTATCGAGCGGTTTAAAGGTACTTATTCCAAAACACTCCAGGTTCAATCCAGGGTTAAGATGCTTGAGAAGCTTGAATTGCTTGAAGTGGACGAAGAGGATACTTCGGCTTTGCGTCTTAAATTTCCGCCTTCTCCCCGTTCGGGAAATTACCCTGTCATTATAGAGGACCTTTCAAAAAGTTATGGCGATCATACGGTGTTTAAAAACGCCAACGTCACCATTGAACGTGGTGATAAGATTGCTTTCGTCGGTAAAAACGGCGAGGGGAAATCTACGCTAGTTAAATGTATAATGAAAGAGATTGGCTACGATGGTACGCTAACTTTGGGACACAACGTGATGATCGGTTATTTTGCACAGAACCAGGCTTCGTTACTTGACGAAAATTTAACGGTTTTCCAAACCATAGACGATGTAGCTATAGGTGATATACGTAACAAAATCCGGGATCTGCTGGGTGCGTTCATGTTTGGCGGAGAAAGTTCCACCAAGAAAGTCAAAGTACTCTCAGGAGGAGAACGAACCCGTCTGGCCATGATCAAGCTACTGCTGGAGCCGGTGAATCTGCTTATTCTGGATGAGCCCACCAATCACCTGGACATGAAGACAAAAGATATCCTGAAAAGTGCGCTGAAGGATTTCGACGGAACTTTGATTGTTGTATCGCACGACCGTGACTTCCTGGACGGACTTGTAACCAAGGTGTACGAGTTCGGCAACAAAAAAGTTACCGAACATCTGGAGGGTATTTACGAGTTCTTACAGCGGAAGAAGCTTGAAAACCTGCAGGAACTTGAACGAAAAAACTAAATTCGCATACCCAGACTCAACATCACATCGTATGTAGAATAAGTAACATCCTGATGATATCTGTAATCCGTTTTTCGTGAAAAGTAACGATTGGTGATACTCAGGTTCCATTTTTTCTTTGAGTAGTAAATAAGTTTAGAACTAAATACCGTTAAACGTGCATCGCTTTTATCGCCTTGCACGTTTAATGTTTCCGGATCCACAGTCGACCAGTCTACATCCGTATCATATCCTTTCCAGGTATAAATATGATAATTTTCCAGGTTTAGCAAAAAAGACCATTGCTTCTGATAAGTAACCCCTGCCGAGAACTTAAAGCTGTAACCGCTTCCCATATTATAATCTCGGTCATCAACCTTCATATAATCAGACACACTGGCTCCTAAAGCAATACCATTGAGATAAAGCTCTGCATAGGAGTCAACTTTATCATTTTCGTCGGCCGATTGCTTAAATAGAAGTCCCCCTCCGAAAGCAACTGCCTCCGAAATACGATAAGGAACTACCTCCCTCGAACTTCCATCCGGCAACTGTGAATCGTAATAGTCGAAATGTTGAAATATTCCGGTGGTAAGTCCTCTGTTACCCTTGGTCCAGATTGTTTTTCCCCATAAGGCACCTATGGCATTCACTTGATTAATCATGGGTTGGTCTGAAATGAAATCCAATCCGGCTCTTAACTGGAACCATTCATAAGGAGAATAGAAATCGTCATTAAAGGGATCGCCGTAATCCAAACGCATACCTAAATGCATCCCGATAGTTCCTTTGCTGGATGCTTCCTGCTCTGCAAGGAAACGAGGTCCCATATTTAGCTCGAATGTAACCGGAACCGATCGGAACGACCGTCCTTTGGATGCTCTGTATCTCCATGAATCACCTGTAATAAGACGGTTAATTCCCCTAATGGGTGAAATAATCCCTGTTAGAATCTCGCGTCCTACACGTTCAGCGCCAGTAGTACGGTCATCTATAAATAAATCAGAAAGCCGAAAGGTGATTTCTCCCAAAACCGCACCTCCGAAGGTGGTGGACATCAAGTCATTTATAGACGGATATTCATTCTCCATAAAGAACTCCCACATAAAACTTCCGGCTGCGTTATAGGGTACCGACTGCCAGAAATTTAATCCGTTGCTTCGGGCAGCATTAAAGTAGAGAGATCCGTGATAAGGATGTGCAACCAGATTGGTTGAAAACATATCCGTATCCCACACAGGCCCCTTCCTGAAGTTATCTTTTATAGTATTGAAATTGATATATGCAAAATCGGCTTTTGCCACATAACGGTCAATCCCCCATATCAACATATTAACGCCAAAGGCCTCAGATGCTGCAAGCCAGGGCCTTTTAGGCAAAATCCGGATGGAATCGCTTTCATATTTTCTTGCATCAATTTGCGGAAAGTTTTGAGAATAGATGCCTTGCTCCACACCTATTAACAATAAAAACAAAATCAGGTATTTATTCATCTCTCTATTATATTTACACATCTGTTATCCTGAAGTGTACATTAATAATTTGTCCAAAGGGCTAATTCGCGTGCAAAGTTATACTATTATAACATAATCAGACTCGTTTAGTTTAAATCAAATATGGACTAAAACTTAACAAATAAAGGTCGGCTTCCTATTAATTGCACTTCTGGAGTTAACTATGTACAAGAAATCGGCCAAAACAATTTGTTTTTCCTATCTTTCACCCTATTTACGTATAAATTATAATTAATTTTGCACGCAAAACACAAAACACAATGATAGATTTTATTACTCTTTGCGATTATTCCGGCACATTTGCCTTTGCTATAAGCGGAATAAGGCTGGCTTCTGCCAAACAATTTGACTGGTTCGGGGCCTATGTAATCGGATTGGTTACGGCTGTTGGCGGTGGTACTCTCCGCGATTTACTCCTTAATGCTACTCCATTTTGGATGGAGCAGGCCTCCTATTTAACTGTATCCGGACTGGCCTTATTGTTTGTCATCATATTTAAGAAGTTCGTAATCAGGCTCAATAACACGTTCTTTATTTTCGATGCCATCGGATTAGGCCTTTTTGCCGTGGTTGGTATTGTTAAAACCCTTGAGTTCGGATTTCCGATGTGGGTAGCCATTGTGATGGGAACCATAACCGGGTCCTTTGGAGGAATGTTGCGGGATACATTAATAAATGAGGTCCCACTGATCTTTAGAAAAGATATCTATGCTTTAGCATGCGTATTTGGAGGATTCATCTACTATTTGTGTACATTTACCGGTATGTCTTCATCCATTATACAGTTTATTACGGCTGTAAGTGTATTTGTAATTCGTGTTATTGCCGTAAAATATCATGTAAGTGTACCAGTATTAAAAGGGGAAGAAAGTTAATTGAGAAAAAATAGTATCTTTGTGAGTAATTTATTCCAAGCTTCATAAAATGAATACGCAGCAAGAAAACGCATCCATCCTGCTTATATATACGGGAGGAACCATCGGGATGATTGAAAACTCTGAAACAGGAGTTCTTGAATCCTTTAATTTTCAGCACCTCAAAGAGCATATGCCCGAACTTAAAAAGCTTGGCTATGGCGTTTCCACCATCCAATTCGATCCACCTATGGACTCGTCTGAGATGGGACCTGAATCATGGACCAAGATTGTGAAGATTATTGCGGATAATTACAATACCTACGATGGATTTGTTGTTCTTCACGGAACAGACACCATGTCGTTTACAGCTTCAGCACTCAGCTTTATGCTCGAAAACCTGAGCAAACCGGTAATACTGACCGGCTCTCAGCTTCCAATCGGCATGTTGCGTACGGATGGAAAAGAAAATCTGATAACGGCTATTGAAATAGCTGCCGCTAAAGAGAACGGCCAGCCTATCGTTCCCGAAGTATGTATCTTCTTTGAAAACGACTTGATGAGAGGCAACCGTACCAGCAAAATAAATGCGGATCATTTCAATGCCTTCCGGTCTTATAATTATCCGGTTTTAGCGCATGCAGGTATTTATATAAAATACGACGACCGACAGATATACCATTCGGTATCCAGAAAGCCCTTGAAGCCACATTATCTGTTGGACAGAAATGTAGCCATATTAAAACTCTTCCCCGGCATATCACCTCTGGTGATTGAAAGTATCCTGAATATTCCGGGTATTAAAGGAATTGTTATGGAAACTTTCGGCAGCGGAAATGCACCTAGTCAGGAGTGGTTTCTTAACATGCTGAAAGATGCGGTAGACAGAGGAATTGTAATTGTAAATATAACTCAATGCAGTGCAGGTAGTGTAGAGATGCACCGCTACGAAACCGGACATAAACTTCTGGAAGCGGGAGTGATAAGCGGATTCGACAGTACTACAGAAAGTGCCGTAGCCAAACTGATGTTTTTATTTGGACACGGTCTTTCACCCGAAGAGGTGAAAGAACACATGAATTGTTCACTTATAGGCGAAATCAGCATCCCGGAAACGTTACGCTGATTTTTAAATTGATTAAAGAGAGGCGGTGATGCATAATAATATGAAACAAGCAAGTATGAAATTACTTATGCCTGCCATGCCTTCCTTATTAAAATTTTATTCGTATGAAATTATCCTTTTTTAGTTTGGCAAGTGGAAGCAGCGGCAACTGCTATTACCTAGGGACACCTGATTTCGGGATTCTTATTGATGCCGGGATCAGCTTCAGGACAATCAAGAAAGTACTCAAAGACAACAATATAGATATATCAAAGATAGCCGCAGTACTTGTAACGCACGATCACGCTGATCATATCAAAACAGTTGGATACCTGGGTGAGAAAATGTATCTCCCCATATACTCTACTGCTGATGTGCACCGCGGAATAGACAATAGCCGCTATGTAGAAGAAACATTAAACGGATCCAGAAGAATCATCCAGAAAGAGGTACCCTTCATGATACGGGATTTCTCTATTGTAGCTTTTGAAGTTCCGCATGACAGTACAGATAATGTTGGTTATCATATCTGTTATAAGGATCATAAGTTTACTTTCGCCACCGATGTCGGCCATATAACAGATACTGTAAAAAAATACATGTCGATGGCCAACCACCTGATAATTGAGGCAAATTACGACGAGGAGATGTTGAAATTCGGCACCTACCCTGCCTTTTTAAAAGAAAGGGTTTCCAGTCCGACCGGGCATCTGAGCAACCGTGAGGCAGCAGAGTTTCTTGCAACCAATTACACGCCCGATTTAAAAGATATCTGGCTGTGTCATTTAAGCAGAGACAACAACCATCCGGAATTAGCATGTAAGACCATCAATATCAGGCTTTTTCAGGAAGGGATACGAGTAGGAAAAGATGTAACACTCACGGCTCTTAAACGAACCACCCCTTCAGAAATATTCGAATTTGATTGAATTAGCGGGAAAAAAGTTTGGCAGTAAAATAAAATCCAGTATCTTTGCACCCGCAATCAAAACAAAAAGATAGTATATATCTGTAAGACTCGGTAGCTCAGTTGGTAGAGCAATTGACTCTTAATCAATGGGTCGAGGGTTCGAGCCCCTCCCGGGTCACTAAAAGATAATACTACATTATGTCGATTTCACACATACACCAACAACGTTGACTCGGTAGCTCAGTTGGTAGAGCAATTGACTCTTAATCAATGGGTCGAGGGTTCGAGCCCCTCCCGGGTCACTAAAGGCAGTTATTTCATAATAACTGCCTTTTTTTTATATTCATGCCTTGTTAGTTGCCAAATCTTCTTAATTTTGCCCCAAACTAAATCGAGAAGACATGAAAACACTTTTACTTACTGGCTTGGTAGCAGGAACAGCTTTTTCGCCTCAGCTTACAACTGCCAGCAACAAAAAAACGGATAAAAATAAACGCCCCAACGTTGTATTCATTATTGCGGACGACCTGGGCTATGGAGACCTGAGTTGTTACGGTCAGGAAAAATTCAAAACACCCAATATCGACAAGCTTGCTCAGGAAGGGCTACGCTTCACCCAATGTTACTCGGGAACAACCGTAAGTGCCCCCTCCCGCTCCAGTCTGATAACCGGTCTGCATACCGGTCATACCCCTATCCGGGGAAACAAGGAGGTTCAGCCCGAAGGTCAATTTGCTTTACCTGCAGGAACCCAGACACTCTTTTCCATATTTAAACAAGCAGGATATACAACAGGAGCGTTTGGAAAGTGGGGATTAGGCTCTCCCGGTTCTGAAGGAGATCCCAATAAGCAGGGGGTGGATAATTTCTATGGCTTCAATTGCCAGCTGTTGGCACACAATTACTATGCCGACCATCTTTGGGAAAACGACAAGCGTATTGAGCTTCCGGGTAATTACAATGGAGGTTACGGTTCATACACCCAAGACCTGATACAAGACAAGGCCCTCGAATTTATTGAGAAAAACAAGGATGAAAACTTCTTCCTGTTTCTTCCCTATGTACTGCCTCACGCAGAATTAATCGTACCGGAAGACAGTATCATTCAAAAATTCAGAGGTATGTATCCCGAAACGCCCTATAAAGGCATAGATAGCGGAGCCGCTTTCCGTAAAGGGGGATACTGTTCGCAGGTATATCCAAGAGCAACCTTCGCTGCCATGGTCTACCGTTTGGATGTATACGTTGGTCAGGTTGTATCCAAATTAAAAGAACTCGGCTTGTACGAAAATACGATGATTGTATTCACCAGTGATAACGGCCCGCACAAAGAAGGAGGAGCCGATCCTGATTTTTTCAACGGGAACGGAATCTATCGGGGACACAAACGAGACTTGTATGAAGGAGGTATCCGGGTACCCTTTATCGCAGTTTGGCCCGGATCAATTGCTCAGGGTAAAGAAACACCGTTTATGTGTTCGTTTTGGGATATGATGCCCACTTTTGCCCAGATAACCGGACAAAAAACAAAAGAAGGTGATGGCCTAAGTATTCTGCCTACACTTACAGGGAAGGGAAAACAAGAGGAGCATCAATCTCTTTATTTTGAGTTTCAGGAAGAGGGAGGCAAACAGGCTATTCGCAAAGGAGACTGGAAATTGATCCGTTTTAAAGCGAATAATGAAGCTGCCAGTTACTATGAATTATATAACATTGCTGCCGATCCTCAAGAAATACATAACGTGGCTGCCAGCCATCCGGAAATGGTTTCCACACTAAAGCAGCTGATGCTTGCATCGCATGTGGACGATCCCAACTGGCCATTGTATCAAAAAAGATAACGAACAAAGAGTGTAGCCCTGTTGTTTTACAAAATAAAAAGTCTGTAGTCATGCATAAGATACGTATTGCCTTTTCAGGAATTGGAGGAGTTGGAGGATATTACGGCGGAAAACTTGCCCGTTACTACCATAATTCAGATGTTGCCGACATCTTTTTTATTGCCCGTAACGAACATTTGGATGCCATCCGGAAAAATGGCCTCAAGGTTGAAGAGCCTACTGAAAGCTTTACGGCATTTCCAGCACTTGCTACCGACCAACCATTAGATATCGGGGTGGTAGATTATCTTTTTCTTTGCACTAAAAGCTACGATCTGGAGGATAACATACAACAATTAAAACCTCTTATCGGAGAACAGACGGTGATTATCCCATTGCTTAATGGAGCTAATATATCAGAACAAATACAACGCATCCTGCCATCAAACGAAGTATGGCAGGGATGCGTGTATATCGTTTCCCGCAGATCGGAACCCGGAAAGATCTGCAAGTATTCTGAAAACGATCAATTCTATTTCGGGAGCTTGTCCGGAAATAAAGAAAAACAAGTCCGGTTATTATCTCTTCTGACTGCTGCAGGAATCAATGCGTTTAATCCGGAGAATATCACCGATCGGATCTGGAAAAAATTCTTTCGCATCTCTACCGCTGCAACCCTCACTTCGTACTACAATCTTCCGATCGGCAAGGTTCTCGACCTTCACACGGACGATCTGTTGGCTTTAGCCGACGAATTTATTGCAGTAGCTACTGCCATGGGTATCTCTTTCCCTCCAAACAGTCGGGATGAAATAATTGAAGGACAACGAAAAATGCCTTACAATTCTACAACGTCCATGCATTCCGACTTTCTTAAAGGTGCTCAAACCGAATTAGAGTCTATTACAGGCTATATTGTGCAATGTGCGAAAGATTTTAACATAGAGGTACCCTGTTATCTCAGAATGTATAATGAACTCAAAACAAATTATACAAATATTTACAATACCCCCAACAATTAACCTTTCCATATCTTATTTATTTTCAAAACATTACCTGAAGTTATTAAAAATAATTTCAGGAACCCCTGCGTTTAAAAAAACTAAACAATAGTAATTTATGTTATAATAAAAGATGAAGAAACGACGCGCTGATAACTTAACAAAAAACAAATACAATTAGTCACGAACACATTTACTATTTATAAATCACTATAAGCCTTATTATTCAGAAAAAGAGAAATTATCAACTATTTACTAATTAAATCATCTGTTATGTTAAATTTCATTAAACAAATCGGTTTGATTTTGCTTTTTGCCCTACTAAGCTCCTCAGGCTCTGTATTAGTGGCAAATGAAGCTGAAAATGGAAATGCTGGAATTCCACAACAAAATCAAAGAGTAAGGGGAAAAATCCAGGATGCAATGGGGCCGATCGCAGGAGCCTCTGTAGCAATTAAAGGTACAACCATAGGGACCATCAGTGATATAGATGGAAACTTCTCCCTGGAAATCAGCAACGGACAAACTATTCAGGTTTCCTTTATCGGTTATACAACGCAAGAAATACGTTATACCGGGCAATCATCCATCAACGTTACATTGGTTGAAGACACCAAAGTAATTGAAGAAGTTGTTGTAACCGCTTTAGGTATTAAACGAGAAAAGAAAGCGTTGGGATATGCAACTCAGGAGCTTAAAGGAGACGCACTGATTGAAGCCAGAGAAAATAACCTGGCCAACGCGTTATCCGGTAAAGTTTCCGGTCTACAGGTAGTACGCTCAAGCAACGGTCCTGGCGGATCATCTAAAATTGTGCTTCGCGGTAACAGCTCACTTACGGGTTCCAATCAACCGCTTATCGTTATCGACGGGGTGCCGATGGATAACTTTACCGGTGGTGTAGCCGACGTATGGGGTAATGAAGGTCCGGATATGGGTAACGGTCTTGGAGATATAAATCCGGAAGACATCGAATCCATGAACGTACTGAAAGGTGCTTCGGCAGCTGCATTGTACGGATCGCGCGCTGGTAACGGTGTAATTTTGATTACCACCAAGTCCGGACGGAAACAATCGGGATTGGGAATTACGGTAAATGCGGGAGTATCTACCGAGAGTATTTTCCTGAAACCGGAACTACAGAATAACTTCGGACAAGGTTCGACCAACATTTACGATGTTAAATCAAGAGCAAGCTGGGGTCCGTTGGCAGACGGCTCACAAACGGTGGAAAGATGGGACGGACAATCGGCTCCTTTGAAGACATTCGATAATATCGGCAATTACTTCAATACCGGGACTTCCTTTAATGAAGGGATCTCTTTTCAACAAAGTTTTGAAGGAACTTCAGTCTTCGCATCTATAAACAGATCGGACGACAAAAGTATCGTTCCTGGTGCCGAACTTGATAAGACCTCTTTAAATTTGAGAGGAACGACCGAATTCGGTTCAAAGAAGCAATGGAAGCTGGACGGTAAAGTAAACTACATCAATAACAATGCTAAAAACCGCCCGATACAGGGTATAAACCAATCCAATGCATTTAGTACAATTTACCTGCTGCCAAGATCGTTGGATATTACATTGCTGGAAAGATCAGTCAACGAAGATGGTAAAATGATCTGGTGGGATACCGAGCAGACTCCACAGGAAAACCCCTATTGGGTTTCTAAATACAGGACCAACCAGGACACACGTAATCGTTTACTGGGAAGCATGTCTCTTTCGTATCAGATAACCGACTGGTGGGGACTTGAACTGAGGGGTGGTACCGACTATTACACCACTACCACAACAGGTAAACTGTATGCCGGAGGTAATGTAAGGCCTAAAGGATATTATTCCGAAGCATCCGAAACATTCTTCGAAAACAACTACAGTTTTCTTTCTACCTTTAAAAAGGATAATCTGATCGACAAATTTGGAGGTTTTATTACTGTTGGAGGTAACCTGATGACACAAAACAGGAAAAAGATGTCGATCAACACAGGCGACTTGTTGATACCGAACCTCTTCTCAATCAACAACAGTGTAGATAAGATGAGTGTATCTGTCGATGCATCGGAAGTACGCAGGAAAATGAATTCTCTTTACGGTTCGTTGCAAATGAACTGGGATGGTTGGTTGTTTATGGACGTAACCGGACGTAACGACTGGTCGTCTACCATGAGCAAAGAGAATCGTTCTTACTTCTATCCATCCGTTAGCTTATCGGCCGTTATCTCAGATATGATCGACAAAAACGGAGGAAGCATGCCCGAATGGTTTACCTTTACTAAAGTAAGAGCCTCCTATGCAGAAGTTGGTAACGACTTGGATCCATATCAATTATACACAGTATATACCATGGGGAAAGATCCGAATGGTAACCCAACCGCAGCACCAGGTAGTACATTGTACGATCCAACCGTACGAAGCGAGTTAATCAAATCGTGGGAAGCTGGGGTCGATCTTAAATTCTTCAACAACCGACTGGGTATCGATGCTGCATGGTATAAGTCCAATGCGACCAGACAATTGTTTAATCTTCCGATGGACCCGTTCTCCGGATATTCAGACCGTAAGATCAATGCTGGTAACATTCAGAACTCGGGTGTGGAATTAATGCTTTACGGCGGTATTCTGCAGAATCCGAAGGGTCTCAACTGGGATATGACGGTTAATGCCTCTTTGAACCGGAATAAAATTATCGATCTGTACGAAGGTGTAAACGAATATGGATTACGCACCTTCGATGATGTTAAAATAGTTGCCCGCACAGGCAGTTACTATGGTGACATTTACGGAAAGAAGTTCCAACGTGTTGAAACTGGCGAACATGCCGGTAAAGTAATTGTAGATGCACAAGGTCTTCCATTGCTTACATCCGATCAGTACGAGCTGGGAAATCAGCAACCCGACTTCTTATTAGGTATCACCAACAGCTTCAGCTATAAGAATATATCGCTAAGCTTCCTGATTGATGCAAGAATAGGTGGAGAAATCTTCTCTGCTACTACGGCTAACCTGTACCGAATGGGTAATGCAGCCGGAACGGTGGCAAATGGGAAACGGGATGAATTTGTTGTTCCTAACACGGTTATTGCCAACTCAGATGGAAGTTACACAGCTAATAACAAATCAACTACGCAACAATTATATTGGGAGCGTGTAGCCGGTAGCGGCAACGTGGGACTGGGCGAAGCGTTTACATACGATGCAACCAATATCCGTCTGCGTAACATCACCATTGGCTATGATTTCGACAAGAAACTACTTTCCAAAACTGCCCTGCAAAGGTTACGTTTGTCGCTTACTGCAAACAACGTATGGATGATCAAGTATCACCTTGAAGGAATAGATCCGGAATCGGTTACTGCCACCAACACCAATGCTACAGGCTTTGAATACGGAGCAGCACCTACTTCTCGCACATTTACTTTTAATGTTACAGTTGGTTTCTAAAATAGAAGGAAAAATAATATGAAAACATTCAATAAACTATTAATCGGACTAGCTTCTGTTGCGCTCGCGTTAACTGCGTGCAGTGATTTCGAAGACATAAATAAAAACCCCAATTCTGTTAGCGAAGAAAACGTACAAGTGGCTCACTTGTTAAATAAATCGTTCATGGGGGCTCAGCAAAATCCGCATATCGCCGAACGTATCTTTGTACTTACATGGAAACGGGCAGCCCGGTTTGAACGGGCAAGCGGATTTACTATTGGAACCGACAATGACGGATGGAATACAGATTACTTTAGCACAGGTTACGCTGTTGGTTGGCTTAACCAGGCAAACCTGGCCGTAAACCTGGGTGAGAAAAGAGTGGCCGAAGGTGCTCCTGCTTACGAAAAGAATGTATTGCAAATGGCACGTATCTGGAGAGCCTATCTGATTACAGAATTGGCCGACAGCTTCGGACCTATTCCGATGCTGAACAAATACGACGGTACGGTTTCTCCCTACGAGAGTGTTCAGTCAATCTACACCTTTGTTCTTAAAGAGCTGAAAGAGGCAAGTGCCGCACTGGATCCGAGTATTGACATGTCGGCCATCAAAGGAACGAACAACCAGTCCGATCCATACTACAACGGCGATATGGCAAAATGGAAAAAATATGCAAATTCATTACGGCTAAGATGTGCCATGCGTTTAAGCGTAGTAGATCCGGCTAAGGCAAAAAGTGAATTTGAAGATGCAGCAAAAGGAAGTTTGATTCTTACCCAGGCAGACATTGCTCAGGTTCAGGAAAGAGGCGGATGGACCGATCTGGACGGGGTTATGTCCCGCCCATGGAACGCTCAGCTTATTTCTCCTACTTTGAATAACATTTTCCTTGGTTTAGGAGGAATTGATATTCAGGTGCCCGCTAATATGCAATCTGTAATCAAACCGGCAACAACCTATATGGGTATGAGACTTGACAAGCATCTTCCCACTTCAACGAACGATCCGAGTGCAGGTTATTTCTTTGATGGTCTGCCAGATAAGATCGATCCACGTGCAACTGTTCTTTACAGCATTCCCGGATATGATGATGGTAAGGTTTACTTCCCGAATCTGGGTTTAGCTACAGAAGCCAAGCTTGCCAATCCGGCAACCGGTCAGATTGATGGAAACAGCATTACGCTTACTACAAAGTGGACATGGAATACATGGGTAGCCGGCAAATGGGACAAATACAGCTCTTTGTCAACACAACTTACCGGAGCTGCTCAGAACTACCCGGCTATCTCTAACGTGTACAGACAGAGCACCAATAAAAGGGTATGGTTCGGTCCTTGGGAAACCTACTTCCTGCTTGCCGAAGCAGCCGAATACGGATGGACTGTACCTGGCACAGCCAAGCAAAACTATGAAAGTGGTATTGCTGCAAGCTTCGAGTATCACGGTGTATCCCAGTTCCTGAATCAATACCTCACCTCGCAGGCATACAACAGAGTGGGAACTTCCGTAGCATTCGACCATACAGCCGAAGCTCAGCCGTTTACTGTAAGCTATGTGGATGGATATACGAAGGAAAACAAAACAACGACCTACACGTATCCTAAAAATTCGATTTACAAAAACGGGCAGTTCAACAACGATCATCTTACCAAGATTATCACGCAGAAGTTTATCGCACAACATCCTTGGTTACCGTTGGAAGCATGGAGCGACCACAGACGTTTGGGACTTCCATTCTTCGAAAATCAGGCTGTGGAGGTAGACTATAACCCCAGCAGTTATGAAGTTCCTCTAACCAAGGCTACTGCCAAGGAATGCCGTTGGGAATTCTATCCAAAACGTATGCGCTATCCGTCTAATATGGAGGTGAACAGTAAAGAAAGTTACCAGCAGGCAATCCAATTGCTGGGCGGCGACAATAATACGCAAACTCCGTTATGGTGGGTGATGAAAAAATAAAGGTTCAATAATCAATAAAGGGTGTCTGAATATTCAGGCACCTTTTTTTTATCTGTTATGCAGGAAACTTATTTCATTTAGTATCTTTGTTCCGATAACTTAATAAATGATCCGATGAAAGCATCCATACTGTATTTACTCTTCGCATTTACATTAGCCCCCATATCCGGAACGTTGTTTGCGCAGGAAGCCGGCAACAGGGTATATCTGTTTGACTCCTTCAAACCTGCAACCGTTAAAATGAAAAACGGCAGTAAAGCGTCGGCCTCTTTTAATTACGATGGGAGCAAACGGGAAATGGTTTACTATGATAAGGAGCAACTGATGGTGCTGGACGGGTTGGAGCAGGTAGATACTATCTTTATCGAAAACCGGAAATTTGTTCCCTTTCAGCAGAAATTCAGGGAAGTTGTTCCGTTGACCGAAGGCGAATTACAGATTGACTGGAGTATGAAGCGGATCTTTCTGGGTAAGAAAGGGGCATTCGGACAAGTATCCCATTCGGGTACAGTACAAAATATAAACCCGGGATACCTTACAGGCTACCTGTCCACACAACATTCAAACGAAGGATCTAATCAGGTTTACTCTACTGTTCTTAAAAACACCTATTACCTTGTACAGAAAAGCAAGCCCAGAAAGTTTAATTCACTTAAAACCTTTATGAGTCAATTTCCGGAAATTCAGCAGACACAGCTCACCGACTTCATCAAAAATGAAAAGGTAGATTTCAATGTACCTGAAGATGTGGTTAAACTGGCCGGCTTCGCTGTTACACTGGAATAAACCAACGAATTAAAACTTCTTTTCGTTGGCCAGATTCCACATATTAAGGAACGATGCCTTGGTGATGTCCACTACTTTACTCCAGTTAATCTTATCCGAATGATCGCCGGGCATATGATAGTCAGGATGGCCATCCGTATGATACCAGATCACCGGAATATTCAGCTTGGCAAATGAGGCATTGTCGCTGCCGCCAACCGGTTTATCCCAGGGTCTGTAATTGGGTTTAAGCTTTAATCCGTATTTGCTGATATCCCGCTTCAGCCAGTCGCCGAATACAGGATGGGCCTCGGTATAGAAATAAACCACATGCTCCGGATTAGCCTCGTTGTTATTACGTCCGATCATGTCAAAATTGAGGTAACCCTTCACCCGGTCGATATAGGGAAAGGACTGAACGAAATAGGAAGAGCCCAGCAAACCTTTCTCTTCGCCATCCCAAAAAGCAAAGATCACCGTGCGTTCCGGTTTTACTCCGGTAGCCAGAAAAGCCCGGGCAATCTGCAAAACGGCCGACACACCAGACGCATTATCATCGGCACCATTATAAATCTGATCGCCTGCCAAGGCAGGATCCATTCCCAGGTGATCGTAATGAGCACCAACAATTACATATTCATCCGGATTCTTTCCTTCAATTTTTGCCAGCACATTGTTTAATTGCAGACACTGATGCGTTTGCTGTTTCAACACAGCAATAGAATCGGGGTGAACCTGGTAACGACCTCTTTTCTGCCGCTCCCTGTTATAAGCTTCGAACGGTTGATAGTAAGAATCCTGAAGCGGAGAAACGCCCATGGCTTTGAGGCAGGAAACAATATAAGCTCCGGCCAGTCGACCGCCTTTGAATCCGGCTTCACGCCCCTCCAGCAAGTCGTCCGCCAGAAAACCGATATGCGCTTCGGCTGTCTGTTGGTTAATGGTATTCAACCCCTTCACTTCGGGAGTCTGGGCTTGTAACAGGCTGTAAAATGGTCCGGAAAGTAAACAAACCAGCAATAATATCTTCTTCATCTTTCGATTGTTTTTTAGCGTTATCTATTGTGCCCAATAACCGGTTGTCCGCTTAACTGCAGCCATTGGCCTTTATTGAGATTTGGCACAAAGGTAAACGAAAAATTTCACTTTTAAGTGTCATCTATCATTTTAAGCGTACAAAACGCTATACAACAAACAGTTAAGAGCATGACAGATCAAAAAAAACATCTGTCATCAAGTGTCATCTATCATTACAAAATGGTATCACGTAGACGCTAACCCGATAATTACAGCCTTTTTATATAGAACAACTAGTCCGGACCAGGTATACCCTTATTTTTTGGTCGTTATCATCTAATCTTTTCATAACGAACACTTATTCGTTTAACATATGTCTACTTTGCGTTGAACAGCTGTGTACCTTGCGTTGAACATATGTTGAATGCAAGGTACACAGCTGACAAACGATTAGTTCCCTTAAGTAAAAACAAGTAAACAATACTGTCTTAGAACTACGTAACTTAACAGAAAGAACTAAAGGAAGGAATACTTTATTTCTTATCTACCGGAACCGCCCATGATATCGAGCAATTCGTTGGTGATGGATTGCTGTCGGGTTTTGTTATAGTAGACATTCAGGTCCGTTAACAGGCTATCTGCATTATCGGTTGCAGTCTGCATCGCTATCATCCGGGCACTATGTTCGGAAACATTGTGACTCAGATATACCGCATACAACTTATACTTCAGGTAGCGGGGGTACAGGGAAGTCAGCAACTCCTCGCATCCGGGCTCAAAGATAAAGTTGGCATTTTGAATCGCCCACCTATCATCCGCTTCCGGATGAAAAGGAAGAAAAGTTTCGCTGGTAAGAAGCTGCGTAGATTTACCATGATACCGATGATACAACAATACCACTTTATCTACGTTCCTTTCCAGAAACAGATCCATCAACTGAGAAGCCAGCTGGTTGGTTGTGGAGGGTGAAACTTCGTGCTCCCATTCGTCGGACATCTCCTGCAGTGGGTATCCCTCCTTGGCCAGGGCTTTGGCAATTTTCTTTCCCACAGGATAAATCAGGATTTCCATCCCTTTGTATTCGGCAATCAGCTCTTTAGCCTGCTTAATCACATTGGCATTGAACGTTCCGCAAAGTCCGGTATTGGACGAAAAGATCACGATGGCCACCTTTTTTACATCACGCACTTCAGAAAAGGGCGAATCAAAATCGTTTGCCCCCAGCTGAACATGCGCAAGCATCTCCTCCATTTTACGCTGATAGGGAAGTGCGTTTTCAATTAACCGCTGTCCTTTATGAAGCTTCGCCGAAGCTACCATCTTCATGGCCGAGGTTATCTTCTGGGTTCCCTGTACGGAGGTTATTCTATTTTTTATCTCTTTTAATGAAGCCATTTACATCCGTTTTTAATATGAAGAGGCGATATCCTTTGCAATCTCTTTCAGTTTAAGCTTGCAATCGTCGTCTATAACTCCCTCCTTTAACTTATCCAGAATGTCTGTACGGTGTTTTTGTTCCAGCATATTCAGGAAAGACTTTTCGAAAGCATGTACTTTAGATAATGGTACATTCTTCAATAAACCGGTTGTTCCACAAAATAGAATGGCAATCTGGTACTCCACCGGCATCGGATTATACTGAGGCTGGATAAGAAGACGGGTATTTTTCTGTCCTTTATCGATTGTTAAAGCTGTTACCTGGTCCATATCTCCACCAAACTTGGTAAACGATTCCAGTTCGCGGTACTGTGCCTGATCTATTTTTAACGTACCGGCCACCTTCTTCATGGATTTAATCTGGGCATTGCCCCCCACACGTGAAACGGATATACCTACATTGATAGCCGGACGAACACCTTGGTTGAACAGATCGGTTTCCAGAAAAATCTGTCCGTCGGTAATGGAAATCACATTGGTAGGAATATAGGCAGATACGTCGCCAGCCTGTGTCTCAATGATTGGCAAGGCAGTAAGAGACCCTCCGCCTTTCACTTCCGAGCGCAGACTTTCGGGCAAGTCGTTCATCTGACTGGCCACCTCTTGTTGGGCGATAATCTTTGCGGCACGTTCCAGCAAGCGCGAATGCAGGTAAAAAACATCCCCCGGATAAGCCTCACGGCCCGAAGGGCGGCGTAAGATAAGGGATACTTCACGGTAAGCCACCGCCTGTTTCGACAAATCATCGTACACAACCAGGGCATGTCTGCCGGTATCGCGAAAATACTCGCCTACCGCAGCTCCGGCAAAGGGAGCGAAATACTGCATCGCCGCCGGATCGGATGCTGTAGCCGATATCACCACCGTATACTTCATGGCACCTTTCTCTTTCAGCGTATTTACGATGGACGCCACGGTAGAAGCCTTCTGCCCCACTGCCACATAGATACAATATACAGGTTTCCCGGCCTCGTAATTGGCCCGTTGGTTCAATATGGCATCAATCGCAATGGAAGTCTTGCCCGTCTGCCGGTCGCCGATAATCAACTCCCGCTGTCCCCGTCCGATTGGAATCATGGCGTCGATAGCCTTTATCCCTGTCTGCAGCGGCTCATTTACAGGCTGTCTGAAAATCACACCCGGAGCTTTACGCTCCAAAGGCATCTCGTACGGCACGTTGGTAACCGGACCAAGTCCGTCTATTGCATTTCCCAACGCATCTACCACACGCCCCAGCAATCCCTCGCCTACCTGAATGGAAGCAATCTTACCTGTACGCGTAACTACATCACCCTCTTCAACCTTGTCGGTCGGCCCCAACAACACAGCGCCCACGTTATCTTCTTCCAGATTCATTACAATTGCCTTCATTCCATTCTTGAATTCCAGCAATTCGTTGGATTCTGCCCTATGCAAACCATAGATGCGGGCTACACCGTCACTTACCTGAAGGACGGTTCCGACCTCCGATAAATGTATATCCGGTTTAATATCCTGCAGCTGCTTCAGCAACACATCCGATACCTCTCCTATTTTCAAGCCATTGACCATAAACTCTCAATTAATCATAATACATTTGTAAATCTTTCCTGCAAAACACATGTAAATATATCGTACAAATCACAGGTTTTGCCGAATCAACTGACTCCGTATGGAATCCAATTGCGACAGAACACTGGCGTCCAGCCGGTAACCATCGGTATCCAATATAAAGCCGCCTATCTGTTTGGGATCAATCACAACCGTAAATTCCACCTCATCGTGTGTTTTGATACGTATCAGCTTTTTGATCCGTTCGCTTGTTTCGGCATCTATCGGTTGTGCCAACGTAAGTGTTATCGGTAATATATGTTTCTCCTTGCGGTACATGTCTATGTACTGGAGGCAGATATACCGTAACATATCTTCCCTTTTTTGCGATAAAACCAACTTGATAAACCTCGATGTGGAATTGCTTACATCGATTCCACAGGCCGTTTCAAGCAGCATTGCTTTTTTGCTTAGAGAAATGATGGGGCTGTTAAGCGAGTTTACCAAAGCAACCACGGCTTTCATCTGATGCAGAAGCATCAGCATCTCATTGTAAACTTGCGTTTCCTCCTTGTTTTCCTTAGCAAAAGAGTGCAAAGCTCTTGCGTACCTGACAGAAATATTACCTGTATACATCCCTACGATTTACTTAAAGTGATTTCGTCGATCAGCCGGCTGATAACCTCCTTCTGACCGGATTCCTTTTCAATTTTACCACGGATAATCTTTTCGGCAACGGCAACCGAAAGAGTTGCTATCTCTTCGCGCACGTCGTGGATTGCCTTGTTCTTTTCAAATTCAATCTGACGCATGGCCGAATCAATGGCCAGTTGTGTCTCTTTTTCCGCCTTTTCCTTTGCCTCTTTCAGAATACGCTCCTTTTCCAGCACCGTATCATTCAGTATGCTGGCCTGTTGCTGTTTGGCTCTGGCCAGCAATGTCTGGCATTCGTTTTCAATGGATGCCAGCTTAGCATTGGCCTCTTTAGCGGATTCGACCGATTGGGCAATAAATTCGTTCCTTTTCTCCACCCCTTTCAGGATCATAGGAAAACCAAACCTGGCAAGAACGAAAAAAGCAATTCCGAAAGACAAGATCATCCAAAACAGCAACCCTGTGTCTGGAATTAATAATGACATACTATTAAATTAAATCTATTATTTACTGAAATAATACCAGGAAACAAACTACGATCCCAAAAAGGGCGGTTCCTTCCACCAGGGCTGCCATAATAAGCATCGAGGTACGGATATCTCCGATGGCCGAGGGTTGACGACCAATTGCTTCCATCGCGGAACCACCAATTTTTCCAATACCAATACCTGCTCCGATAACAGCCAGACCAGCTCCGATTGTTCCTCCTAGCTTAGCTAAACTCATACTTGCGGCTGCAGCCTGCAACAAAATTGCTGATAACATACTCTTTTTGCTTTAAATTTATAATCTGAAATTTTGATAATTAATGTCCTGCTTTTGCCTGTCCGATGTAGACAGCCGAAAGCATCGTGAAAATATACGCCTGAATACAAGCAACCAACAATTCAATAAAATTCATAAATACGGTAAGGATAACCGACAAGACTGTCATTCCGCTGTTTACAGCAGCTCCCATACTTACTGTTACAAATATCAGGCACGTAAGTCCCAATATAATGGTGTGGCCGGCCATGATATTTGCAAAAAGCCGGATCATCAGCGAAAATGGTTTCGTAAATACTTCAAAGGCATTTACAAAAGGCATTATGGGAACCGGTAGTTTCAAAAACAACGGTGTATCCGGCCAAACGATTTCTTTCCAGTATGCCTTGGTGCCCGATACATTTACAATCATAAACGTACATAATGCCAATAAGAAAGTAATGGCGATATTTCCGGTTACATTGGCTCCGAAGGGAAAGATGGGAATAAGTCCCATCAGGTTATTCAATAGGATAAAGAAAAATATGGTAAGCAGGTACGAAGAGTATTTCGCATAATCTTCACCTACATTCTCTTTAATAACCCCGTCGCGGATGTATAATACCATCACTTCGATCATTCCTTTCCACCCACCGGGTGTCTGCAGTGGATTTCGTTTATAGAAGCTTGCCACACGCAATATAAGGAACAGCAGCAACGAACTTGAGAACAAAAGGGCCGAAGCATTTTTTGTAAGCGACAGGTCCAACGGTCTCACCTCGCTGCCGGCAGCATTTATCTCTACCAGTTTACCCTGGTTATCTCCATTTGTAGCCACGCGAAAGCCGTTGTAGGAATGTCCGTGACTAATTTTAGACGACATAAACACAAACCAGCCCCTTTCTGCACTTCTTACTATTACAGGCAGAGGTACTGCTATGTCTGTATTATTCCACTTCGTAATGTGCCATTCATACGAATCTTTGATATGAGAAAACACGATTTCTCCCACATTTACCTCCTGCGAAGTACCTTTTGCTATACCTGCCAGCAACAGGAAAAGCATAAGTACCGTTTTTCGTATCGTATATCCAGCTTGTTTCATCTTTTTTTCATTCTTCTTTTTTCGTACAGATAAAAGATGTACGTGTCAATAAACATGGAGATAAAATAAAATATCATCAATGTGATGGCAAACATTCTGATTTGATGTCTTACAAAAAACATATACAACCAGATGAATACGATGCTTAGTATCAACTTAACAACTCTGGTTATCATGTAATTGTTTATAATTGAATCCGGATGCTTACGGTTCGCTTTCTCCAGAAAGGCCAACAGGACCAGACACAATACATAGTAATAAATCGGAATTGCCGGAAACCATGCAAAGTAATGAGTATGCCATATGGTGTTTAACAAACCGCCTAATGATACACCTACAACCGAATACACCCAGGTTACAAAAAGAAACAACCTGAATCTTAATCTTCCCATTGATTTGAAATGTTCCATTTTATCTTCTTTTTAGTATAGTTAGTCTGTGCATACATGTATGCCTGATCCAACAACCTCCACCACTCCTCCGGCAACTTCAACAAGCCGGGTTTCTCCGTTATGTTCGATCCGGATGACTCCTTTGGAAAGGACAGCCAACAAGGGAGCATGATTGGGTAAAATCATAAAATCGCCCATCAATCCGGGAAACAAAACCGAATCTGCTTCCCCGTCAAATACACTCCCCTTGGGAGATACGATTTCCAGCTTCATCCTCAGTCTTCTTTTGCGTCTTCCAACAATTTCTTTCCTTTTTCGATTGCCTCGTCGATGGTTCCCACATTCAAAAATGCTTGTTCGGGAAGGTAATCCACTTCACCGTCCAGAATCATACGGAATCCACGGATCGTGTCTTCAATCGGAACCATCACGCCCTGAATACCGGTAAACTGCTGAGCCACGGTAAAAGGCTGCGACAGGAATCGCTGTACACGGCGTGCCCGGTTCACAACAGTGCGGTCGTCGTCCGAAAGCTCTTCCATTCCTAAAATGGATATAATATCCTGCAACTCCTTGTTTCTTTGCAGGATCTGCTTTACCCGTTGGGCGGTCTGGTAATGATCTTCACCCACAATAAGCGGATCCAGAATACGGGAAGAGGATTCCAGCGGGTCCACCGCCGGATATATTCCAAGTTCCGTAATCTTCCGACTTAATACCGTGGTGGCATCCAGGTGACTGAATGTTGTAGCCGGAGCAGGGTCGGTTAAGTCGTCCGCCGGTACATACACCGCCTGAACCGAAGTGATAGATCCGTTTTTAGTGGAGGTGATCCGTTCCTGCATGGCTCCCATTTCGGTAGCCAATGTGGGCTGATACCCCACAGCCGAAGGCATTCGTCCCAGCAAAGCCGACACTTCGGAGCCTGCCTGGGTAAATCGGAAAATATTATCGATAAAGAACAGGATATCTTTAGCTCCGGAACCGTCGCCGGCATCACGGAAAGATTCGGCCACGGTTAATCCGGACAAAGCAACCGATGAGCGGGCGCCGGGGGGTTCATTCATCTGACCGAACACCAGGGTGGCCTGCGACTTGGCAACTTCATCATAATCAATCTTCGAAAGGTCCCAATTACCCTCCTTCATGGATTTTACAAACTCATCTCCGTAGCGGATAACCCCCGACTCGATCATCTCGCGCAGCAGGTCGTTACCTTCGCGGGTACGTTCGCCCACTCCGGTGAATACGGAAAAACCATTGTGTTTTTTAGCTACGTTATTGATAAGCTCCATAATAAGAACCGTTTTTCCTACTCCCGCTCCGCCAAAAAGACCGATCTTTCCTCCCCGGGGATAGGGCTCCAATAAGTCGATCACCTTTATACCGGTAAACAATACCTCCTGGGTGGTGGTAAGATCTTCAAATTTGGGAGGCTGACGGTGGATAGGAAACGCTCCATCCTTGGAAAGTGACTTCATGCCATCAATCGAATCGCCTGTTACATTCATTAATCTACCCTTTACCTGATTGCCGACAGGCATGGTAATAGGCATATAGCGGGAAACGGCCTTTAAGCCCCTGCTGATACCATCGGTACTATCCATTGCAACCGTGCGGACCGTATTCTCACCGATATGCTGTTGCACCTCCACAATAAGAATCCGCCCGTCCGGACGGGTAATCTCCATTGCATCATGAATTCTGGGTAATGCCAATACCTTTCCTTTCACTCTCTCAAAATGCACATCAACCACAGGCCCGATTACCTGCGAAATAGATCCTGTTATCTCTTCCATGTTCAATAATTTTCAATAAATCTGCGGGTACCGGCTAAATTAATAGTGAGTGTACCAAACTGTTTGCCTTACCTTGCTAAATATACCAATAACCTAAGTGAATTACAAATGTAGTTGGTTTAATTTTAAAACAGAAGGTCAATTTCAGCTTTAAAATGGTCTCATCCGAATATTCCGGTTTAAAATCCTTTAATTTTCGTTTAATTCTGTATCAAATTCAAAATAAAAGCTATCCATTGAAACTAATCATACATTTAATATCTGCCTGTTACTTGAAGGTAGTTGCTTCGTTTTAACCTGTAGACTGTGATAGACTCCGTGTATCGGTCGCGCGTTTGCTGTAAAAAGCTCTGGGCATCCAATAAATCGGTCAGCGTAACGGTTCCTGCTTTATAATAGTCTTCATTAAGCCGTAAATTTTCGGTGGCTTCAGCCACTGCCTCTTCGGCCAACTTTACCTGCTTGTAGGATTCTTCCATGTCGTTTAACGCTTGCTGCATTTGAATCAAAAGCTGCTCACTTTTATTCTGGCGGTCGTTCATTGCTACCTGTTGGTTTATTTTCTGCTTTTTAATTGCATGAGAACCTCCCCACCAAGCCGAGATTGGAATAGAGACTGTTGCAAACACCACCCCGAAATCTGTATTTACATCGGTTAGATTATGATACATGTACCCTGCACCAACTGCCACTTTAGGAAGAAATTCTCCTTGTTTGATTTTAAGCTGAAGGTTGTTGGCTTCCACATTTTTATCCAGCAGCTTATATTCGTTGCGTGCCGACAAAACCTCTGCATGGTTTACCAGAAGATTTGCCGGAGATTCCATCCAAAGCGAATCGTATGTAATTGAGAATCCGGAGGGATCCGTACCCATATGCTGACAAAGAAGCTTTTTGGTTATGTCCAATCCATTCTCAACAGATAAACGGTTACTGGCCAGTTCGTTTTGTTTCAGTTTTACCTTCAACACATCATTTTGTGTAATTAATCCGGCTTTAAAGGAGTTCTCAACATCCCGGCGCAGATGCTGCAACATTTCTTCCAATTGATCCAGGGTCCGGAGCTTTTCCTGTAAGGATACTATTTGATAATAGGATTGTTCGGTCTGAAGTAATATCTCGTCTTCCGACAAATCCAGCTGGTATCTTTGGGCCTCCACTCCTACTTTGGCCAGCTTATTGCCATTCACAATATTTCCTCCGGCAAAAACAGGCTGGGTTGCAGTAACGCCACCCAACACGCCGTTCTTCATTAATGAAAGTGTAGTGCCCATCATTTCCATATTCATCGTTCCGGCTGATGCATTCATGGCAGTACCTGTAGCACTTACAACCGGAAAATAGTTTGTAAAGGCCTCTTTCCTGCTTTGTTCTGCTCCCTTTAGCTGTAATTCGCTTTTTCGGATCTCATAATTATTCTTCAGTGTAAGTTCTTTACATTGTTCCAACGTGAAGGACGATTGTGCCTGAATTGCCCCCGAAACGGCTATCAACAAACAACCGAGATATAAAATTCTTTTCTTCATATACTTTCCATATTTACAGTTTTAACCTTATCGCATTTGCGGAACAGCAACCAATAAGATACAGGTAAAATTGTTACTAAAAATACCATGGTAATCAGCGTTCCGAAAAAGATTACAGATCCCATGGGTGCCCAAAGGGGACTTTTTGAAAGAATCATGGGTACTACCCCCATGGATGCGGCGGCTGATGTGAGAAATATCGGACGCATACGTCGTTTCCCCGAAAGGAAAGCGGCTTCGCGTGCAGTAAAGCCATGCTTCAACCGCAATTGCTCGGCATAATCGAACATTATGATACCATTTCGGACCACAATACCCATCAAGCTTACAATCCCCAGAATCGATGTTACGCCAAAATCAACTCCCATAATCAGGATTCCTAATGCTGCACCAAGCACACAAAGCAAGATAGAAGCCATGGTTAGCAATGAAAGATTGATCTTTTTATAGTGAAATACCAGAATAAAGAAGATAATGAAGACCGCAATTGAAAGTCCACCGATGATTTGAGGAAGACTTTCGGCATCGGTTTCCAGCTCTCCGCCGTAAGTGAGCGTCACCCCTTCAGGCAAATCAAGTTGTCCCAGCTCTTTTTGTATTTCGGAAGTAATAGCTGTTGTGTTGACTCCTCTTTTAACATCTGCATAAACCGATAAGCTACGTATTCCGTTTCTGCGTACAATTTGTCCGTCGGTCCAATCCGGTTCGACCGTGGCAATTTGATGCAATGGAACAGACACTCCGGGAATAACAGACGAAACGTATTCATTCTCAATATCCACCATCTTCTCGTCGGAACCGTATCGTTCCTGCTTAAGCATTACTTTAAGCGGATAATCGTTATCCCAGAGTGTTGTTAGTTGTACTCCATTACCATAGGAAGCTGCCATATTTAACGACACCATCGTTTTATTCACTCCCAACCGGTTTGCTTCATCATTATTTAACCGGATGTAAGCCCCCGGAAGCTGATCTTCAAAATTGGTACGTACAAACTTCAGGTTGTCCGCTTTTCGCAAGATTCCCATTAAAGTGTCTGCCGACTCCTTTAACTTTTCAAGATCATTCCCACTTACTCTAATTTCAATCGGTGCCTTAGCTTCCGAATAGTCCAACTGCTTGAAGCGCAGGGTGGCATTGGGGAAGTAGTTTGTATAGGTATCCGAATAGGCATCCAGCATCTCCTCCGTTGCTTTACTTGATATAGTGTTTACAATAAACTGTGCGTAATTTTCGCCGGGCATCTGGGGTGCATAGGATGTATGAAAACGGGGTGAACTATTGCCTATAAAAGAGGTTACAGACCGCACCCGGTTATCTTTGCGTAACAAAGCTTCCAGACTATCGGCTACTGCAGCAGTATTTTGGAGGGAATTTCCCTTTGGAAGATAAATTTCCACGGCAAACTGATCCCGTTCGGCAATAGGCATCAAACGTTGGGGAAGCAAACCGAATAGACACAGACCTGCACTCACCGAGATAACTCCAATCGTCAGGGTTGCTTTCGGGTAAAGAAATGTCTTTTCCAGCACCTTTTCGTACCCCTTTTGCATTAATCCCAACAGATTCTTCTTTTCTTTCTTTTGTCCGGCACTTTTTGCGTGCAATCCTTTCTTTATAAAGAAATATTGCATGAATGGAACCAACAATACGGCTACCAGTAAGGAAACGGCCAGTGTGATGGTGATTGTCCACGGAAAGGCCTGCAGGAAATCATTGAACATCCCGGTCATCGTTATCAGAAAAGGAAAGAAGGTTATACTGATTGCCAGTGTTGCCGACAGAATGGACTTAAAGAATTCTTTCGTGCTCGCAATAGATGCATGCCAACGCGACATTCCTTCATCAAGCTTTTCAAGATAACTGTCTACAATCACAATGGAGTTATCCACGATCATTCCCAACACAACAATCAATCCGGCCAATGTAACTGTGTTGAGTTCTATACCGGAGGCAAACAGAATGCCCAGCGAAATAAAAATAGTGATGGGAATGGTAGAAGATGCGACCAAAGCAACACGTAACGGAAGCAAAGCCACCACGACAAGAATTACCGTAAGGATGGCCATCAGCAATTCCTTAAGGAAGGTAGATACAGACAATTCCACCACTTTGGGTTGATCGGCTATACGATATACACTCACGCTTTCGGGAAGTTCTTGCTGAAATTCCGTCAACACCTTTTCGACCTCTTTTCCGTATTCTACGATGTTGTTCCCTTTTTGCATCTCCATTGAGAGCAATATGCATTTCTTCCCGTTATTTTTAATATAACTATCGGGACTCGGATACTCGCGAACAATTCGTGCCACATCCTTCAACCGGATCACATGACCGGTGATGTCTGAATAGACAATTTGTTCCGCAACCGATCTTTCGTCGGGATAGGTATCCGAGATATGAATAGGAAAGCGGTACGTATCGTTGTCCACCACTCCGCTCAACGTAGTAAATCCCTGACCGAACAGTGTTGCAGAAAGGGTTGGCAGACTTATTCCGTAGGTTGCCAGCTTATCTTTATCCAGGTACACACTAATCTGTTCCTTCTGTAATCCGTATCTCCGGAGATTAGATACAGACTCCACCCTTCGCAAGCGGTTTTCCAGCTCTTCGAGATAGTCTTCCAGCTCGCGATAGGTTTTATCGTCGGATTCCAGGGTAATCAACAACGCCGAGGTGTCGCCGAAATCGTCGTTTGCAATCAACGCAACAACACCCGATGGTAATTCTGATTTAAATAAGGACAATCCATGTTTAAACTTCGACCAGAACTCATCCTTATTTTTCACGTTATCGTTCAGCTCCACATGGACAATCACCATCCCGTCTTTACTCTCGGTGTAGGTCTTTCTCTTTTTAACCTCCTTGTAGCTGAATATATATTGTTCAAGCGGTTTGGTCACCTGCTCTTCCACCTCTGCCGACGTAGCTCCGGGGTACACTCCTATAACCAGACCTTGCCTTATTGTAAAGGATGGAAACTCCTGTTTGGGCATTTTGTCCAATGCATAAATACCAAACAGTACCAACATCGACACAAACAAAATTACAATTTGCCGGTGCCGCATAGCCAACTCTATAATTCCTGTCTTCTTACGGCTCATCTTTGTTCAATTTTCATTCCTTCACTTATTTTCTGCATTCCTTCTACAACCACACTGTCGCCAGCCGATACCGCCCCAAATACCAGCACTCCATTGGCGGACAGCGATTCAATATCCACATAGCATCGCTTGGCTATACCGTTTTCGCTTATCCAGACAAATCGTTTGCCTGTATGCTCGACCTGAACCGACTTTACAGGCAATTCAAATCCAATATTTGCTCCATCCTGTTGCATTGTTACATTACACACCATACCCGGCATTAATTTATGGAGAGGATTTGCCAGTCTGATCTTTACATTGTATGCGTGTGAAAGAGGGTTAGCCTGAATGCCTTTTTCCGTTATTTTACCTTCAAAGCAGTCGTTATTAAGAGCAGCCACACGAATCCGAACAGGCTGACCAAGCTGAATGGCTGCGATTTTGTTTTCGGGAATGGATACTTTTACATCAACCTCTTCAATCTTCGACAGCTTGAATACCGGAGCCCCGGGCAACACATTCACTCCGGTTTCGGCAAACCGTTGGGCAATTACACCGGTAAAGGGAGCATAAAGGTTACAGTCTTTCAGATTCTTTGCAGCAATCTGCTCCATAGCCTTGGCTTGTTCGAGCTTGCTTTCGATTTCCACATACTTTATTTCGGGCAGACTTCCCTTTTCGTACAGCGAATGCAGGCGGTCGAAAGCATCTTGAGCCTGCACTCTGGCGGCATTGGCAGCCTGATAGCTGTTTAACAGAACCCGCTGATCCAATGTAGCCAATAACTGTCCCTTGGTCACCATCTGTCCTTCGGATACAAACACTTTTTCTACATTACCGGCAACACTAAAACTCAGTGACGAGGCCTGTGACTCTTCTATAGTGCCTACATAACTCTGCTGAATTACGGATTCGGCCGACTTAATTTTAATCATCTTCACAGGAATGGCTGCCTCCTTGTTCAGATTCCGGTCTGTATTATTACAGCCCAACAATAAAATGGAGAAAAGAATACCTCCTCCCAAAAGTGCAAATCGCTTCATATCTTACGTTATTATTATGTCTTATAATCGGGTGACAAAGATCTGAGAAAAGAGCAGATGCCTCAAGGTTCTTTTATCCAGCAAATTGGTCAATTTTTCCTCAACACCAAAAACAGACAATTATATAACGCACTTATTTTCAATACAATATTAAACAAAAGAGATTATACACATTAATACTTAATAGAATACACTATATTTGCGGCCTATTTACTTTATAATAATATACCCATGGATGTCAATGTATTCGAACGAATATCCTTCAATAAAATAAAAGAACTGATTGAGACAGAATCTATCTATAATGACATTCTGATATCAGACCAAATCAATCTGCAACTCACCCAAGAAGTTACTCGATCCAGAATTGAAGGTATCGTGTTCGGTTATTGTATGCAGGGAACAGCCACCATTCAGATAGATTCCAAAACGGTTTTCATCGAACATAGAGATAGCTTGGTTATTTTCCCGGAACAGATTCTGGATCTTAAAGCTACCAGCAGCGATTTCAAAGGATTTATTTACATTCTGTCACTTACTTTCTTAGATCAGCTAAGCATCGATATACAACGGCTGTTGCCTCTGGTTGTTTCGGTAAAGGATAACCCGGTATGCAGATTAAGTGAAGAAGAAGGAATTTCCTTTACCGACTACTTCCTGATGATAAAGAAGAAGATGGCGCTTAAAAGTCACCCTCAGCAATTAAAGATCATACAGAATATTTTGGAAGCTCTGATTATCGAAATAGGGCACGTATATAAACAGAAACACAGTGTAGAATTAAGTAAGACCAACCGTAAAAGCACCTTGTTCAACCAGTTTATGCAAGATCTGGGCACCTATTACAAAACAGAGAGGAGTGTTTCATTCTACGCTTCCCGGTTATGCATTACGCCCAAATATTTGTCTTCCATCACCAAAGAGATGATAAATAAGAATCCGGTTGAATTAATTACGCAGTGCGTGCTGGTAGAAAGTAAAACCATGCTGAAAAGTACATCCTTGAGTATTCAGCAGATTTCGGATGCTTTGAATTTCCCAAACCAGTCATTCTTTGGTAAATACTTTAAGCGCTATAGCGGAATGTCACCTCAGCAGTACAGGCAAAGCTAGTGTAAAGCAGATTTCATTCCCTTGTTGAAGCACAAGACTAAACATCCGGGCTTTATGATATTAAAAAAGATAAAATTACAGATTGCCGCTTTAAATATCGGATGAACCCGTTTGTTATGTGCGTAAAAAATCTTTTCTTTGTATAAAAGAAGAAGAATATGGACAAAATGGTAGAAATTGCCCGTTTTCAGAATCAGGCTGAAGCATTTATGCTCCGTAGCTTGCTTGAATCTGAGGGGATAGAATGTTACCTCAAAGACGAAATTATCAATCAGATGTATGGAGGTTTTGTCGATTTCGGAGGTATTAAAGTTCAGGTTATGGAAGATCAGGTTCCTCATGCCATGGATGTGATGTTGGCCAACGGTTATGAATTACCCAAGGAAGACGAGGCAATTGCCCCACTCGCCCCTATGTCCGGATTTGTTGGCAAGATTCCATTCTTAAGAAAATTTGCACTCGAGAAGCAACTGCTTATCATTCTTATTGTTACAGCATTATTACTGGCACTGCTGGTATATGCCGGATCTATTTTTTAATATTAACAACCTCTTGTAATGGCTCGAAGAAAACTAACTGATAGTCAGATTGTATGCCTCACTCTCCTATGGGGAGTACTCGCCTATATGCTTTTAAGCTACAGCAAAGTAATAGATTTTTCCGTAATTTTTACACTTATTGCTTCTGCAATCATTGTGTTTGTGCCCATTTATAAAAATAAAAAGAAAAAGGAGAACTAACATTTTTATAGTTTTATCGAATAAAAAAATCGAATTGCTATTTTAATGCCTTTTTTTCTTTCAAATATTTGCCAATGCAAATATTTAAACTATCTTTGCCGCGTCTTTACAACAAGACGCGGCGCATAACAAAATGGTATAACATTAAACTAACATTCTATGAAGGCGAATGAAGTATTGGATACGTTAAAAAGACGTTTCCCAAACGAACCTGAATATCATCAGGCGGTGGAAGAAGTATTATCTACAATTGAAGAAGCTTACAACCAACATCCGGAATTTGAAAAGAACAATCTTATCGAACGTCTTTGCATTCCAGACAGAGTATTCTCTTTTCGTGTTACCTGGATGGACGATAAAGGCTCTATTCACACAAACATGGGTTACCGGGTTCAACATAACAACGCAATTGGTCCGTACAAAGGCGGTATACGCTTTCACTCTTCAGTAAACCTTTCGATCCTTAAGTTCCTTGCTTTCGAACAGACATTCAAAAACTCACTTACTACATTACCTATGGGTGGTGGTAAAGGGGGTTCCGACTTCAACCCGAAGGGCAAATCGAATGCTGAAATCATGCGTTTCTGCCAGGCATTCGTATTGGAATTGTGGCGTCATATCGGTCCGCAGACAGACGTTCCTGCAGGCGACATCGGTGTAGGTGGCCGCGAAGTTAGCTTTATGTACGGCATGTACAAGAAACTTGCCCGTGAAAACACAGGTACATTTACCGGTAAAGGTCTAGAATTCGGCGGATCTCTTATCCGTCCGGAAGCAACAGGTTACGGTAATGTTTACTTCCTGCTTGAAATGCTTAAAACACGCAACATCGATATAAAAGGTAAAGTAGTAGCTGTTTCCGGTTCTGGTAACGTAGCACAATACACCGTAGAAAAACTGATCGAACTGGGAGCTAAAGTGGTTACCATGTCGGATTCAAACGGTTACATCTACGATGCCGACGGTATCGACAGCGAAAAGCTAGCTTATATCATGGAACTGAAGAATCTGTACCGTGGCCGTATCAAAGAATACGCAGACCACTACGGATGTAAGTTCGTAGAAGGCGGACGCCCATGGAGCGAAAAATGCGACATTGCCATGCCAAGTGCTACACAGAACGAATTAAATGGCGACGATGCCAAGACATTGATTGCCAACGGTTGCTTCGCAATCTCTGAAGGTGCCAACATGCCCTCTACCCCCGAAGCCGTTGAAGAATTCCTTGCAGCCAAGGTTCTTTATGCCCCGGGTAAGGCAGCTAATGCAGGTGGTGTTTCTGTATCAGGTCTTGAAATGACACAGAACTCGATGAAACTTAGCTGGAGCCGCGAAGAAGTTGACGAAAAACTAAAGAGCATCATGAATTCAATCCACACACAGTGCGTACAATACGGTACAGAAGCCGATGGTACTGTAAACTATGTGAAAGGTGCAAACGTAGCCGGCTTTATGAAGGTTGCAAAAGCCATGATGGCACAAGGTATATTATAATCAATTTACTTTTTCAACCTCAGTATTGAGTGTATTTAGATTAATGATCATAAAAAGGAATACTCTGTGAAGGGTGTTCCTTTTTTAATGAAATTACCATCAAGGAAAAGACCGGATTCTTAAAATATAAAAAACTGTTTTTTTTGAGGTGTCAATTATTGTAGTACCTTTATTGCCGAAAACAAGACAATATGATCACAAAAAAACTAAATGAGCTGTATCTTTCCTTTACGGGTAAAGAGGCAGATCACATTGAGGAGCTACCGTCTTCGGGGTCCAACCGGCGGTATTTCCGTCTGAGCGGTCAGCAGACACTTATAGGGGTGAGCGGTACTTCGGCCGAAGAGAACAGCACCTTCATATACATGGCCAATCACTTTGGCAGCAAAGGATTACCCGTACCGAAAGTGCATTGCTGGTCGGAAGACAAATACTTCTACCTTCAGGAAGACCTGGGTAACACCCTGTTGTTCGATGCCATTGAGAAAGGGCGTAAAAGCTGTGTATTTGATGAAGAGGAACGCTCCATGCTGAAAAAAACGATCAAGCTTCTTCCCTCCTTTCAGTTTTCGGGAGCCGACGGACTTGATTTTACAAATTGCTATCCTCAGCCGGAGTTTAATCAGCGTGCCATCTTGTGGGACCTGAACTACTTTAAATATTGTTTTCTGAAAGCTACAGGTCTTGATTTTCAGGAAAGCCAGCTGGAAGACGACTTCCAGAAACTTTCCGACGTATTACTCCGCAACTCGTCGGCAACCTTCCTTTACCGCGATTTCCAGTCGCGTAATGTAATGATAAAGGATGGCGAACCCTATTTCATAGACTTCCAGGGAGGACGGAAAGGTCCGGTTTATTACGACGTAGCCTCATTTATCTGGCAGGCCAAAGCCAAGTTTCCCGAAGACCTGCGACAGGAGTTGCTGAGCGACTATCTCGACGCCCTGCGCACCTTCATTCCGGTAGACGAGGCCTACTTCCGCAGTCAGCTTAAACATTTTATCCTGTTCCGTACACTTCAGGTGTTGGGAGCCTACGGTTTCCGCGGTTATTTCGAAAAGAAGCCTCACTTTATACAAAGTGTTCCCTTCGCTATCAATAACCTGCGTCAGCTGCTGCACGACGACTATCCGGAATATCCCTATCTATGTACAGTTTTGCGTAACTTAACGGGATTGAAACAATTCTCGGACGATATACAGAAAAGGATGCTTGAGGTAAAGATCGTGAGCTTTGCCTATAAAAAAGGAATCCCCAACGACCCGTCGGGTAACGGAGGAGGGTTTGTATTTGACTGCCGTGCGGTTAACAACCCCGGTAAGTACGAGAGATACAACCACTTTACCGGACTGGATGAACCGGTAATCAGTTTCCTGGAAGAAGATGGCGAGATATCGCATTTCCTTACCCAGGCCTATACCATGGTGGATGCTTCCGTAAAGCGTTACATGGACAGAGGCTTCACCAACCTGATGGTTTGCTTCGGATGTACCGGCGGTCAGCATCGCTCTGTATATTCGGCCCAACACATGGCCGAGCATCTGCACGACAAATTCGGGATTAAAATACACCTGATTCACAGGGAACAGAATATAGAACAAATCTTTGACGCGAAATTATGAAAGCTATGATTTTTGCGGCCGGTACAGGTTCCAGATTGAAACCTTACACCGACCACATACCCAAAGCTCTTATTCCTATTGACGGAAAGCCAATGTTGGAGCACATTATATTAAAACTTAAAGTGGCTGGTTTTACTGAAATTATTATCAACGTACACCATTTGGGTGAACAGATAATTGAGTTTCTGGCCGGTAAAGACAATTTCGGCATTACTATCCATATATCCGACGAACGCGATTATCTGCTGGACACCGGAGGAGGAATCAAACATGCGGCTCAGTTCTTACAAGGAGATGAACCCTTTCTGGTACACAATGTGGACATTATTTCCAATGTAGACCTGAAAGCATTGTATCAGCACCACCTGGATACCAATCCTCTGGCCACCTTGCTGGTAAGCAAACGGGATACATCCCGCTATTTGTTGTTCAACAAAGAGAACAAGCTGAGCGGATGGAGAAACAAGGAGACCGGCGAAGTAAAGTCTTATTACCCCGACTTTGATCCGTCCGTACACAACGAGTTTGCTTTTAACGGCATTCATGTTATCTCTCCACAGATATTTGAATGGATGGACGAGTGGACCGGCAAGTTTTCTATCATCAACTTCTACCTTGCCGTATGTGCCAAAACGCCTATCCAGGCTTTCGAGCAGGCAGACCTGCGCATACTGGATATAGGCAAACCCGATGCCCTCGAGCTGGCACAAGATTTTATAAAGGATATAGAATAGACAGCATTCTGCATACTTCATACAACTGGTAATACGAGTCCTAATACAAAAAGGCAGGCGTATTACCAGTTGCCTTTTTATAAACAATCCGATCCGTTTTGCTGTTTTTACAAATAGCTTGCCATTCAGATGGATTTATACCATCAAGCTATAAATTCAAACACTCCATTTACAAAAAGATGAATTGGATAAAGAAAACCGTACTCTATATCTTGGGATTGATTCTTTTGCTGTTCGGGAATAAAAAGGCCCTGGAAGCAATTACCGAAACACTTATGCCAACCAAACCCGAAGATGTAAACAGCCGCATTGAAGATAGGTTTGAAGTACAGAAACTGATCTTCGACAAGGATAAGCAAAAGCTGACCAACCCCGCACCCTATTTCGAGGTAATAAGGGTGGGCGAAACGGGGTCGCAAAAGGTACGGAAGGAGACTCTCAACACACAACCTGTAACCAATAAGAAAACCGACAAGTCCGTTGTACAACCCGAAAGCGGACTGCCAATCACAACCCTGGAACCCGATGATGCCGAAATTGCAACAGCCACTCAATAACACCCAGCTGTATCAGGTACAGGAAAGGCAAATGTTCCATGCACGGATCAGGATAAAGATCCCCCTCGCATGCAGTGCACATTTGTTTGCCGACCTCTATGACTTGCTTGCTGAAACAGACCGCACCTATAATTCTTACAGCGAAAGTTCTTACTTCGACCGCATCAATAAAAATGCCGGAACGTTTGTAGACGTTGATGATGAGACGGTGAGGCTGCTTGAAGCCACCAAACTTGTGTCCGAATTTACTAACGGCGCCTTCGATATCACCCTTATGCCTCTGATCAGGCTGTGGGGATTCTACAAACAGCAGGTAGTTCGTATACCGACGGAAAAAGAAATACGCCGTACCTTGCAGCTGGTGGATTACCGGAACATTGAAATTGAGGGAAACAGGGTGCGCATTGCAAGGGGACAAGAGATCATAACCGGGTCCTTTATCAAAGCCTTTGCTGTGGACCGTCTTGCCAAGAAGCTGAAAAGGGAGGGCATCACAGATGCGATGATCAATGCAGGAGGCAGTACCATCCTGTGCCTCAACGATGAAACCCATCCTGTATGGCAGATCAAAGTGCCGGACCCTGCCGATCGGAGCAACATCCTTTATCTTCTGAAGGTGGGCAACGGCTGTTTCTCCACCTCGGCACAAGATATCGGATACATTGAAGCTGAAGGCAAAAGGTTCGGACATATCCTGAATGCTAGGACAGGTTATCCAACTTCCAACAAACAATCGGGAATTGTGAGCAGCCGGTGCCTGACGGGCGACTTGTTATCAACCTCCCTGTTGCTTACCGAAGCCGGGAAATGTGCCGAAAAGCTGGAACAATTTCAGACATCCTTCAATGTAAACGGCTTTTTAGTGGATGCCGGGAACCAGGTATATACGAACAAATTATTTGAAGAAAGGATACAAGCGCTATGATATATATACCCGCCGGAAAAGACAAGACCAGGAAACGGAGCATCGAAACCATACCCGATCCGGGCCTGTTCCATATTTCGCTCTCCACCCACCGTGGTGCAGCGGCCGTTCCGGTAGTAAGCATCGGACAGCGTGTAAAAAAACACCAGTTAATAGCCCAGGCTGGTGGAGCCGTATCGGCACATGTGCATTCGCCGGCATCGGGTTGGGTAACAGACATCGGGTTGTACCCTCAGCCAGACGGCAGTAAAAGGGAGACCGTTGTAATTCAAAATGACTTCAAAGAGACCAAAGAGGAGGTCATCCCCACCTACCCCGGAGCCTTTACAAGCGAAGAGGTTATCCAGGCTATTGCCGATGCCGGAATTGTGGGTGCGGGAGGAGCACAGTTTCCTTCGCACATCAAATACCGAACCGGTACAAACCGCATCCGCACCTTTATAATCAACGGAGCCGAGTGCGAACCGTATCTCACGGCCGATTACAGTCTGATGCGGCAATATCACGCCCAGCTATTACAAGCCGTTGCTCTGATCTGCAACGTAATACAGCCCGAACAGGTGGTGCTTGCCATCGAAAAGAACAACAAAGAACTGGTACCCATTTTCGAACCCTACCTGCAAAGTCTTCCTGTTCCGCTATCCATCCTGCAGCTGCAGGGAGGTTATCCGCAGGGAAGCGAACTACAACTTATCCGGTCGGCGACCGGTATGGAGCTGCAACGCGGTATTATTCCGGCAACAGCCGGAGTAATTGTAAGCAATGTGGGGACCCTGTATGCCATATATAAAGCCTTATACGAACACACGCCGGCCATCGAACGCATTATAACCGTATCCGGCAACTGCACCGAAGTCTGCGGCAATTACAAGGTCAAGATAGGCACCCCCATCTCCCATATCCTCCAGACGCTGGGTATATCTGTTCCACACCACAAGGTACAGCTTATATTGGGCGGTCCCATGATGGGGTGGACGGTGGACGACCATTCGGTGTCGGTATCCAAAGGTACCGCAGGGATATTACTTCTTGAAAAACGGGAGCTGCACCCCTACAACTGCATCCGCTGCGGCTACTGTGTGGATGCCTGTCCCATGCGGCTGATGCCTTTCGAATTGGTGGAAGCCTACGAAAACAGGAATAAAAGTGCTCTGAAAGAGCTGAAACTGGCACAATGTATTGAATGCGGACTGTGCGAATATGTTTGTCCCTCGGATGTACCTTTACTGGAAAGCTTCAGGCAGGGTAAAATCCTTACCAACCTACGATAAGATGAAAACAAAAGAATATAGACATCTCCCAACCGCACCCTATATACATTCCGGCAACCGGGTATGGAAAGTGATGCTGGATGTACTGCTGGCACTCCTTCCATTGGTAGCAGTCGCCTACATGGCCCGGGGAATGCAGGCCCTTCTTGCCATAGGTATATCTGTGGGAAGCGCCCTGATCACCGAGTTTATCTTTGCTTGGTTTCTGCTGGACAAACGAGCCTCTCTGAAGGATGGTACGGCTCTTATCACCGCACTGCTGCTTGCTTTTACGCTTTCGCCGGCAACTCCCTGGTATGTTATAGCCTTTGGCTCTTCCATGGCCATCCTTTTCGGCAAGATCCTCTGGGGAGGTTTAGGCAAAAATCTATTTAATCCGGCGCTGGTAGGCCGCGAGTTTATGACGGCCTTTTTCCCGGTCATCATGTCGTCGGGTACGCTTTGGGCAATGAAAGGTACCGGCCCCGGGGCTCCGGTTGCCCTGTTTGGCGGGTGGGCAGACAACAGTCTGATGCAGTATATGGATTCCCTTCTGTACAAAACTACCGGGGCAATGGGTGAATATTCCGCTCTGTTGCTTTGTGGAGGGGGACTCTTTCTGTTGCTTCGCAACCGTATTTCGTGGCACATTCCGGTAGCTATGTTCGTAACCTTTTTCCTTTTGCTGCAATTGTTTGCAGATAAACGGCTGGTATACTCTGTTGGCGGATTGCTGCTGGGCACCCTGTTTATGGCAACCGACATGCCTTCGAGTCCGTCTACCCCGGGAGGAAAACTATATTACGGAATGATGATCGGCATGGTTGTAATAATCTGCCTGCTTGACAACATCCGGCACGAATACATGTCGTATTCCATCCTCATCTTAAATGGCTTTTCGAGGCAGATAAACAAGGTGTTTGCCCCTGCGGTGTGGGGATATAAAGCCGACCTCACGAGCAAAGGCGGACAGGTATTCTTCCTTTCTCTGGGCATCCTTACCGTAACCCTGGCCGTTTTAAGTCTGCATCGCTTTGGTCTTACGCACTGGATTATCTATCTTTATATCCTCTTCCTGATTGGAAGATTCACAACCAGTACCCTTAAAAAGTTAAATCATATCCTATAAATAAATGTATCGTATGAAAAAGATGTTCGTTCTGTTCCTTTCCGCCCTCCCCTTCTTTGCCTGTACAGAGAAGCGTGAAGAGGCTAAAACCACCGCTGATCCGAAAGACGCGGTGATAGAAAACCTGCTTACCCGCCGCAGTATCCGTAAATACACAGCCAATCAGGTGGAAAGAGGAAAGATAGACACCCTGATGAAGTGTGCCATTTATGCACCTAGTGCATTGAATAAACAACCCTGGGAGGTCAGGGTAATCCGGAACAAGGAACTGCTGACCGACATAAACAACCGCTTCCTTGCCTTTGCCAAAGGTAAGAAGTTGAGCGGAAGTGCTTCGCGGGCCGGCGAACCGGGCTTCAGTGTGTTTCACAGTGCACCTACACTTATTGTGATGGCGAAGGATAAAAATAATACAGGGGCATTGCTTGACATTGGGTTGCTTTCGGAAAATGTGATGCTGGCTGCCCATGCCCTGGGACTGGGCACCTGCCCCATCGGATCGGTGGTGCCGATCTTTAACGATCCGGCCAATGCAGACTTGCTCAAAACCATCAATCTTGATCCTGCAATTCATGATGTAGCCATCGCCATCGCCTTGGGATATCCCGACGAAACTCCTCCTGTTAAGGAGCGCTTTGCCGAGAGGGTTAAGATCATTGAATAACGAAGCATGGCAAGAAGATGCCGGTTTCATTTTACAGTAAACAGGTTTCGAATCCAAAGCATAACGGCACATTAGGCATATCTATATATAGCCTAACGGCATTACTGGTATACCTTAACCGGCAAAGTATCCGGATATATGCGTTGCGCCCATGGGCTCGTTTGAACGGCTCCATGGGCGCATTTTATCGTCCCCATGGGGACGAGGTGCGGAAGTTATTAGATTCCTACTTAAATATATATTCTTTCGCGCTTACTTCCCGAGGCTTTCCCGCTTATCGGTCAGTATATTGAAAAGCGAATTAAGGTCATCCGCCCCAATCAGGTCTATTCCCTCCTGCAGAATAAAGCGTTTATAATTTTCGGTATCCGGAGCTCCCCACCAGCGGAACAGCTTTCCTTCGCTGCGCGCCTGATTCATAATTTCGCGCATACGCTTCAGCTCGTCGGCCGGCATCTCTCCGTTTCCCTTCCATTTAAAGAAAGAGGCAAAGTTATCACTCACCACCGGAGTAAGCGTACGGGACATCCCTTTGTTAAGATCGGCCACTTTGCCGTCCAGAAAGGTAAAGCGCGACTTTTCCTGCGGCAGACTCAGCATGGGGCGGTCGCCCGACAAAAAGAAAAGCACAGCCCCCTCTTTGTACGTACCATCGTTTACCGTACAAAACAGTTCCTTATAAGGCTCCATCTGGGCTTTAAGAACGGGGTACATCTCTTCGCCGCTGGTCTTGCAATCCACCATCAACATAAACGGACGATCGCTTTCGGAGTAAATCTTCCCTCCGTTATCCCGAATCCGCCGGGCCAGAGGTTTGAGGTAAAGTTCGCGGAAAGTCAGCCGGCTGTCCAATGTATCGGGACGGTCGTGGGCCACATACAGCTCGCCGTTAATCAGATAAAGATCGGCCTCCACGCAGTTGAACCGGAAAGAGAGTGCATCCATCAGCGGATTGGGCCGCCAGTAATCGTTATGCGAAAAGGCATTGTAATGAATTTGCTTGTCGACCACCCGCGGCAAAGCCGACTCCATGTATGGCGCCACCACCTCGTAATGGCCCAGACTGTCGGTCCACCTGCACGAAGCCACCCCAACCTGGTTATCCTTGATGCGCAATACGGCAAAAGAACCATTCCCATCCTTGTCGGGCCACGCATTATTGACCTGATAAATAGGATATCCCCGGTAATACTGAATCGAAGGAGTATGCGTGTGTCCCACAAAAAAGGCAGCCAGATTATACTGGTCCAACAGGTCGAACAATTGGTTACGGGCCGTCTGATTCCACCAGCCCAACGCCCACTTGTCCACGCCGTAATGCTGTATGTATACGACCGGATTACCCTTGGATGCATACTGTTTCAAATCGTTGGCCAACCATTCCATATTGCTCTCAGAATAAGAGGTATCACCAGCAAAGGTCTGCGCCTGGATAAAATGAACATCCCCCACATTCCACGAATAGGCTCTGCTGGGAGCATGCAGGTTTAATATCTCGCCTTTGGCAAGTTTAGTCTGCAGAACAGAATCCATGAACTGGAGATTAAACCCTCTACCCTGCAGATTCCGGATAGAATCTTCCGAAAAGGGATTAATATCGTGGTTGCCAAAGCCCGGATAAACCGGGAAATGAATCTGCTTATCGCCGGCACCCCTACTGTAACGGGCATTATAAAGAGCCCGTATCCGGGGATCCGCCTTATCGAAGATATCACCGGCAATCACCACACCGTTGAGCTGTTTGAGGGTATCGCCCGCAAAAGCCTGTGGTCCGCCGGCCGGCCACACAAAGGTTCCCGGCAGCCGGTTCATAGCCCTTACGTGGTAAAACTGATCGCTTTCCGGAGGCATATCAAAATGCGTATCCGCCGCTATCACCACCGAAACATCCCGAACCTGTGCCCGGACCGGATTCACCAGGCTACACAGTGCGGGTAAAAAAAAAAACATTACATACCTGTACATACCGATTGCTTTTTATTAAACCGTTTGAGAACCTGCTTTAACCTGTATCGTCTTCGTTTTATCGCCCCAGGTGAGGATCAGTTCGAAGGGAACGTTGCTCTGCACCTCTGCTACAGGTTCCTGCTCTTTAGATGAACGGGCTTTAACCAACAGTGAAACCACGCCCTCTTTGCCGAAGGGATATTCGCGGATACCGTGTTCTTCCAGCAGGTTCACCTCTACGTAAAGCTTTTTCTCGTACACATTAGACCGGATTCCCAGGATATATTCGATCAGCACCGATACAGGCGGCAGTCCCGTCCAACCGATAAAATCGGGACGGGCCATAAAGCCCGGCTCCACACTTTCGGGGGCATAATACTCCCAGAAGGTACCCGTTTTCTTATAAACTTCGAACACATTCTGGTAATGATTCATTGCAATATCGTGGGCCAGCTGCTTATACCCTTTATCCATAAGTCCCGTTATCACCATATAGGTAGCCCCGGGCCATACCCCGCCCTGCCAGTAACGTCCGTTCTCCTTGTATTTGGGGTTGTTGGCTGCCAGGGATGGAATCCGATGCAGGCGGTTAAAGGTCTCCTTATCCTCCAGATGAGCCACAAACTTATCCAGCCGCTCCTTGTCCAGTACATCGGTAAGCAGCGCCCAATAGGCATGGATGCCCTTGGTTGACGACAACGAACCATCGGCATATTGGTCAAACAAGAAATTTTCCTTATCGCTCCACAGGTGTTTGTTGATGTACTCCTTCAACATTTTCGCCTCATCTTCAAACTCTTCAATCTCCTGCCAGCGCTCCAGATAGAAGCCCATCTCCAGTAAAAGTCCGGCAACGAATAATTGTTGCAGGCAGGCATCGATCCAGATCATGTGTCCGTGACTGTATATCATGTTGTATTTGGCCTCCACACGTGGCATGTTATCCATACCCGTTCCCCAGCCACTGCTCCAATAGGTACCGTTGCGCCAGGTTCGGTTCAGTTTGAGCCATTTATAGTAGGCACACAAAGCCGGAAATATCTTATGCATCCTTTCGGTGTCGCCAAACTGTTTATAGTAAATCATCTCACTCCAGGGAATGATGTTCGGCCCCGTACTTACCGGATCGTAACGTTCAAAGCAATCGGCTCCATCGGCTTTGATCTCCCGGCATATAAACCCATCGGGATGTTGCTTGGCATAGAAATTATCAAGGGTGCGCTGGAACGGGAAAAAACGGGTGCCGTAACGGGCAAACATGGTGATGAAGGCCGAATCCCACATAAAGATATTGCCGTTGTAGGCTGTATCAATGTAACTGGACACAAAGCCCGATCCTTTCTCAGGAGCTTTTATGTTGCGGATCCCGATCTCCCAGGCTTTCCAATACATTTCGATCTCCTTGTCGTGCCCTTTCCAGATAGGTTGAGGCAAGATCTTTTTTGCTTCGGCAAACGAGCGCACCGGAAGGGTCTCGGGCGAAGCAATCCGGTATTCGTTTTCTGTTACCAACGGCTCCTTCAGGTAGGTATTCTTGTAGGGAAGGTTGTATTTGGGTTTCGATTTATCCTCTTGCGCTGCTGCGGCAAATGCTGCCGAAGGAATTACGGTTGCTCCTGCCGCCGCAAGCGATTGCTTGATAAAATTTCGTCTGTTCGTCATGATATAAATCTTATTAGATTATACAAAAGTAACAAATTACCAACCCTTCAGGGCTGTTATCTTTTTAAATATATCGGAATTTTCGTAGATACCGGTAAATTGTTCGGCACCGGGACCAAAGGCATACACCGGAACCATCACGCCACTGTGTCCGCCTGTGGAGAACTTCCCTACAATCTTACCCTCGGCCAGGTTACCATCCACCAGGGTGAGGCCACCTGTTTCGTGATCGGCGGTAACAATAACCAATGTTTCGCCATCCTGTGCGGCCCATTCAAACACCTTACCGATAGTCCGGTCGAAATCGTGCACCTCCTGCATCAGCATATCCAAATCATTGAAATGCCCGTAATCATCCAGCTGCGATCCCTCAACCATCAGGAAGAAGCCTTTTTTATTCTGATTCAATACCTCGATGGCCTTCAGAGAAGCTTTCGCAAGGATATCCCCCCTTTGGGCCGGAACAGGCAGATCCAGCGAATCGGTAACCGTAAACAACTTCCCTCCTTTAGCCTTGGCCAGCTCGTTCCACGAACGGAGTACCTGATATCCCTTGCCCTGCAATTCGTTGAAGAGATTCCGCCCATCGGTCCGGTTCTCAAAATACTTGGAACCGCCGCCAAATACAAAGTCGGCGCCACAGTTCAGGTAATCTACCGTAATAGCCTCCGCCTCATCCCGGTCGATATTATGACAACAGAAGTCGGCCGGCGTAGCATCGTTCAACCGGCAGGTAACTACCACTCCCGCCGAACGGTTGGTTTCTTTGGCTACATCCACAAGGGTAGTAAGGGGATTACCTTTGGCATCTACACCCACTGCATGGTAAATGGTTTTCTGTCCGGTTGCCAATGCGGTTCCACCTGCACCGGAATCGGTTATAAGTTTATCCAGGCAATAGGTCTTCGATAGGCCCACCGCCATCGCATTATCCAGGTTCAGCTTCCCGCGGTTGGCCGTCCAGGCACTGTACACATGCATCAGACTCATGCCATCGCCTATCATCAGAATTACATTCTTCACTTTCTTTCCTTTGGGAGCCTTCAACTTCACGGTCTCATACGGTTGATTCAGGACATAGGTCTGTTCTACATCCCTTTTACTCTGGGCCGATACGCCGGCAGGCATTGCTCCTAACGCGATCATCAGTACGGCTGCAAGCCAGTAATTCCGATTTACTCTATTCATTTTCATCTTTTTTATTTTATTTGATATTACAACTGTTCCGGAAAAGACAGTATACGATATATAGTTAAATACAAGTAAGAAACCGATAACACCTATCCGGAAGTGTTTTTTTAATTAAAAAAAGCAGGCCATTCTAAATAGTACATTTAAAACGACCTGCCTACATAGATTTGGGATCTAAGTATGTTTCTTAATAACCCTTATTTTGTACCAGGTTATTGCTTTTTGCTATCTCGTTGATTGGAATAGGCATTACATGATTTACAGACGGATTGAAAGTACGGGCAGCCCAAATTTCGATTTCTGTAACTTTATCAATCTGGATTTGTCCATTCTCATCCTTCTTAAGTGTAGTCTTATATCCGTGCAAAGGTTTGCTGTACGCAGCCTGTGCATCGCCCCAGCGAACCAGGTCGAGGTGACGGCCGGATAGTTCGCCTGCCAACTCGCAACGACGTTCGTGCTTCAGGTCGGCCTTGGTTGCATTGGTCTTAGGAGCCAATCCGGCACGTACACGTACACGGTTAAGCGGCTCGTCGCCATTCTTTCCCTGCCAGATAAGGGCTTCTGCTTTCCAAAGCAAGACTTCGGAGAAACGAATCAACGGAATGCTAAGATCGGTTGTCATATTATCGCCGTTGGGGTTTACCGTAGTACCAATTGCATCGGCCGGTCTGAACGGATCCATATATTTATTGAACTGCATTCCCGAAGCACTTTCGGTCGAATAGTAGGTTCTTTCGTTGCCCAGGAAGGTAAACTTGTCACCCGGAACCAGCATAGTTACCGCACGGCGTTTGTCGCCTTCTTCAAATTCGCGGTACAATTCCAACGTAGGCATGAAATAGCCCCAGCCGTTGTATAGTCCCCATCCCTTATTTTCCAACATAACGCCCGGCAGTTTGGAACCGTCTTCGTTACTGCTTGTCCACGACCAGATATATTCCGGACTCCAGTTATTGGCCATTTTAAATACATCGGCATAGCTTGGCAACAGATCGTGGTGAGGAATCACCTTATCGCAGAAATCGATTGTTTTCTGATAATAGGTATTATCGTACTGGGCGTTATATAAACTTGCTTTGGCGGCATATGCCCAGGCAGCTGTTTTGTGTGGACGGCCATAATTATCTTCTCCCCAATCCTTAAATAAGGGTAGCAGTTCGGCAGCTTTCTCGAAATCGGCAATACAGAACTTGTAATTGTCGGAAACCGACTTCGGACGGGGCTGATCAATCTCTGCCCATGGCGTATTTTCGGTTACAATGGGAATACCACCGTTGGTTCCGTTATCTCCGTAGTAAGGAGCCAGCCATAAATAGGCCCATCCTCTTAAGAAATAAGCTTGTCCCAAGGTCTCATTCTTCACCTTTTCAGAAATATTCATGGAAGGAATGTTCTTGATCATGTCGTTGCACTTCTTGATCAGCTGATACATTACCGGCCAGTTTTCCTTTACGTCGCGTGTATTATCAAGTACAAAGTTCTTGATGTTGGCGGCACCGGACTGCGGTCTGCCTGTTACCATGTCATCACTTGCGTTTTCGTACCACATCATTCCACGACCGGTTATACCTTCTGAAGCAGTCCAGAAGTAAAGTCCGTTTGCTGCCGCGATGGCATCGGCTTCCACTTTCCAGAAGTTACTTACGGAAGGTTCTCCCTCCTGTTCGTGTGTCAAAAATTCGTCACAGCCCGTTAACGAGAGCGATAAAGCGGCTAATACGAAACCTTTATATATAAACTTTTTCATATTCACTTAATCAATTAAAAATTAACATTCAAACCAAAACTGAATACGCGTGCCACTGGATATTTACCTCCATCCAGACCCATACGGCCTACTTCGGGATCCATTCCATCGTAGCCTGTTACAGTAAACAGGTTTTCGCCTGTTGCGTATAAGCGGACTCCGGTTCCTGCACATCCGATTGAACTCATAAATGCTTTAGGCAAGGTGTAACCGATGGTAAGGTTCTTCAGTCGGAGGTAACTTCCATCTTCCAGATAGAAATCGGAAGTAGTTGAATAATTCTTATTGGCGTCGTTCATTGCCAAACGTGGAATGTTGGAAGATGAATTGTAGGTGAATGAATTCAATACATCGGCCGACATGTTAAAGCCCTGATCGGCAGGATAAGTCATGGTTTTAACACCGTTGAATATCTTGTTGCCTCCTACACCCTGGAACAGGAATGACATATCGAATCCGTTCCAAGCCATAGAACCGTTCAGTGCAAATGTGTACTTAGGAGCATAGCTTCCTTTGTAAACCCGGTCTTTATCGTTTATAACGCCATCGCCGTTTGCATCGATAAACTTGATATCGCCTGCTTTGGCACTAGCCTGAATCTTGTTACCATCTTTGTTTACATAGGCGGCAGCTTCCTGATCAGTCTTAAACAGACCGTCTGTCTGAATTACATAAAAGGCATACCAAGGCTGACCAACAGCCGACTGCAGCGGAGTTAAGCTACGTACTTCGTCGCTGTGCGGCATATAATCGCGGTCGCCCAGATTCAGCACTTCATTCTTTAATGTTGTGAAGTTTGCACCCAATGAGTAGGTTACCTCACCAGCCTTATCAGACCAGTTGGCAGCAAATTCCCATCCTGAGTTACGTACTTTACCCACATTACCCAGAGGTGCAGATTGAATACCGGCAACCGAAGGCACTGTCATCTCTTCAATCAGGTCTTTGGTGTCTTTCTTGAAATAGTCTACCGTAAACGATAGTTTATCGTTAATAAGGTTCAAGTCGAAACCTAAGTCAAGCTGCTGAGAAGTTTCCCAAACAAGTCCCAGATTCTGGAATGTCTGCAAACTATATCCTTTAACCGGATTCTGTGCCTGATTTCCGAAGTAGGTGAACCAGGGAGATTCCGTTAGTTTTACGTTGTATGCATAACGGCCTACAGAGGCAATGTTACCGATCTGTCCCCAGCTGGCACGAAGTTTCAACAAACTGATGGCAGGTACCACGTCTTTAAAGAATGGTTCCGATGATAATTTCCATGCTCCGGAAACTGCAGGGAATATATCCGAACGTTCAAACAACTTGGAAGTTGCATCGTAACGCAAACTTCCGGTAAGGAAATAACGGTCGTCGAAAGAATAAGAGGCTCTACCGAAGCCGGATACCTTAGACTCTTCAGAAAAGCTGTCTTCCGGTTTGGTCTTTGACCAGTTGTTACCGTTTACAAAGTGCTGTGCCCAATCATCTTCGTACGAGAAATCGTATACGGTTGTTGAGTTGTAGCGAGAATTATCGTATCCCATGGTATATCCACCCATTAAGGAGAACAGATGCTTTTCATTCAAGGCAAACGAATAGGTGGCAGTTGTTTCCCATAACCAGCTCTTATCAGCCCAATCTCTGATAACTTTACTGTTTTCGTTCAACGGTTTTCCTATTTCGGGAACCTTCATATTAAATTCTTCAAATTGTCTGTTATACGAACTTACCGTGAAATCCGATTTAATGGTAAGTCCGGCTATGGGCTTCATGATAAAGCTTGAAGTAGAAAAGATAGTCTGTTCCGGACGGTACTGACGTAGACGATTCAATTTGGCAACCGGATTCTGTACCTCACCGAAGGTACCGGCCACACCAAGGTCGCTTGCCCAGAGAGGAACAGTACCGCCATACATTGGCTGTCCGTTATCGCCCATTACCAAATTACCTTGCTGGTCGTATTCGTAAACAGTGGCAGATCTTGGCATAAACATAGCCTGTGCAATAATACCGGTGTGAGAACTTGTATTCAAATCGCCCTGTCCGTTTGTATGGTCGAAGTTAACGCGTTGCAAAAATGACAACCAGTTGTTGATCTTGAAATCAAGATTTACACGTGCTCCGATATTTTCTTTATAGGTATTAAGCAAAATACCCTGTTTTTTATCGTAGGATACAGAGGCAAAGGCTTTTAAATTATCGCTACCTCCGGTAATGGATGCTGCGTAATGTTGGATACCGGCGGTACGGAATATCTCGTCCAACCAATCGGTACGTGTTGTTTGTCCGTAAGGATACAAAGTAGGGTTCAATCCCGAAGGAACCGAGATTCCACTGGCATTGGCAGCATCTGTACGTACCTTAACATATTGTTCGGCAGTTAACACCTCCGGAAGTTTGGCAGCACTCTGAATACCATAATATACGTTGGCATCAACTTTTACTTTACCCGACTGTGCCTGTTTGGTGGTAACTACAATTACACCACCCGATCCTACGTGTGCACCGTAGATAGCGGCAGAAGCAGCATCCTTAAGTACAGAGATCGACTCAACATCTTCGGCATTGAAAGGAGCGCCCGGAACACCGTCTACAATATATAGTACATTGTCGCCCGTACGTGAACCCTGACCACGGATAGTGATAGAAGGACTTGACATCGGGTCGCCACCATTATTGGAAATGGTTACACCCGGCATCTGTCCCTGTAACATACCTTCCAGTCCTAACGGTCTGCTTTTGATATTGGCATCCATCTTTACAGATGAAACAGCCATAGAAAGGTCTTTCTTGCGGGTATCGCCGTAACCAACCACAACAACCTCTTCCAATTTCTGAGTATCTTCCTTCAGGACAACGTTTACCGAGCTTTTGCCGGCAACACTTACCTCCTGAGGCAGATAGCCAATGTAACTGATTACCAGTACAGCATTGGAAGCAGCCTCCAGCTGGAAGTCGCCATCCATTCCGGTAATAACTCCGGTAGTGGTTCCTTTTACAACCACATTGGCTCCGATAACCGGTTCACCCGATGCGTCTTTAACCACACCGGTGACCTTTCTTGTACTTTGTTGATTTACAGAAGATCGTAGCTCTTTATTGTCTGATGCACGGTAAAGGACAACGATCTTGTCCTCGATCCGGTAAGATATACCTGTACCATTGAATACTTTATCGAGAACAGATTGAATATTCTCGTTCTTCACGTTTACAGATACATTATTTACATTGATAACATCCAGCGCAGTATCGTAGGAGAACGCAATCTCCATTTGCTCTTTCAACGAACTGACCACACTTTTCAAGGTAGCATTCTTCAGATAAAGCTCTACATCAAACTTTTGACTCAAAACACTGGAATTGGTCGGGGCAGCTTCGGCTCCGGCAACCATGCAGCAAAGCGAAATCCCTATACATGCGTGTTTGATAGAGAACAGCAGGTTTTTCTTTTTATTCATACCTCTTTACGATTTAGATTAACACTTTACAAAATTCAATTGTATTATTTCAGATTCGATAGATTCATATAATCTCGAAAATACCGGATAGAATTATGTATCGTGCTAGTTTTCCAATATTAAAACTACATTTTATCTTATTTTACAACAAAGACTAACAAACACATACTCTTTCCATTTTCACAGGTCTGTCATACCCGTAAACAGTCTTTGTGCAGTAAGCAATCTTCATTTAAATTGACATTGCAAATGTACGGCCGACATGTTTCAGTAAGATGTTTCAAAAAAGACAGAACAGTGAAAATAGCATTTCAAAACCATTACAATCCAAATTCAGCCGCTGCCGAATAAATATAAACTCATATCTTGTTATCTTTTTGTGATTTTACAATTCAGCCCGGTCACGTATTGCAGCATTCGCACCGACTCTTCCGCACTATCCCCCTTGTCGTAGGTAAAGTTGTAACGATGGTCGCGAAGTGTTACACTATCAGTCTGAATCTTTATCTGGTAATTTTCTTCCAGGCTCTTTACCACCTCATGTATGGTTACATTGTTTAGTGTTACCAGGTTATAACGCCACGATGTATGTTCATTGACAGCCACATACGATACTTCAAGTTCTTTTGTATCGGGTTTGTACAAAGCCTGTTGGCCCGGATGCATTGTTACAAGGGCATCACCCTGGGCACTTTGAAGCTGAATAACTCCGCTTTCTAGTACGGCCGAACCCTGTACATCTTCTTTATACGAATGGACATTGAATGTGGTTCCAAGCACCTTTATATTAAATGAGGAGGTTTTAACGACAAAAGGATGCATTTTATCTTTCGTTACATCAAAGAATGCCTCTCCATCCAGAATTACCTCACGTTGTTTCGTCGAAAATTTTTCCGGATATATCAGGGAAGTATTTTTGTTTAACCACACCTTCGTTCCATCGGGCAGGTATAATACTTTTACAAGGTTGCTGCGATTTGTTACATAAAGCTGAGTAATATCAGATGTGCTGCCTTCGCGAAGGATCCATGTAAGGGGTAAAAGAATCAGAAGAATGACAGCAGCAACCATAAGCATCCACTTCCCGGAAATGGCAAATGATGATTTACTTACAGTTGGTTTTATCATGTGGGCAGCACGTCGGTCTATCTTTTCATTGAGCATGCGAAGCGAACTTTCCATACGGTCGCTCTCTGCAAGTTTATCCATAGTCTGTAGTCCGGACCAAACCGCTTTCATCTCGAAAAACAATCGTTTGTTTTCTTCCGATTCACGAAGCCATTCAAGCAGTTCACGTTGTTCACCAGGGGTTGCGTGTCCCGACAGATAGGTATGTATTAGTTGTTCATTCATGCATTAAGTAACTTCTTTTTTTACTTGTAACACTATAGATACAATCAAAGAGAAAAAACCACCTAGTTGAAATGAAAATATTTTTTCATTTTTGTAAAAAAAGAACAAAAAACAAAAGCACCGTCTTATAAGCTCCCAATTTAATTCTTAATTGTTTTAATGCTGAGTGAATGTGATTTTCGACGGTACTTACCGATATGCCAAGCTGTTGTGCAATCTCTTTATTCGATAATTCGCCCAGGTAACTTAATGAGAATACCTCCCTGCACTTGGGAGGCAATGCATCGATAGCAGCCTGAATCTCCTTATGCAGGTCTTTGGAATACAGTTTCTGGATAGTTTCATTGGATTCCGGATCATAAAAAAGATATCCAAGCTCTTCGATCTGCTGTTGATATTCTGAAGAATACTTCCTGGCATATTTCTCTTTTTTCAGGTAATTAAGTGAAGTGTTGTATACCGAACGCAACAGGTACCCTTTTAATGAGGAGGAATCATTCAGATTATCCCGGTTAATCCATACATTTAAAAACACGTCTTGTACTACATCCTCGGCTCCGCCTTCATCCAGAAATAATTCTGCATAGGCTAACAAACCCGGGTAATGTATACGATAAAGTGTATTAAAAGCGGTACGGCTTCCAGACTTAATCTCGCATATTAAAGAGGTATAATCATCCATCAAGTTGCTTTTTCGTCAAACAAAGATAGCTCAAATTCCCAATCGTGTATTAATAAAAGCTAAAATCCTGTGGTTTTATAACAAAGCCTATACGTAACTTGCTTTGAAACTGTTTGTATTCCAGCAATCCTTCTCCGTATCCGTTGTAATATTGCAGGAATATGTACTGGTTATCCCGCGGATTGAATTTATATCCAACCTCAAGCGTCGTATTGAAATTAAAGTCCCAGCCTTTTCTTTTATTTAAAATTACTGCGGCGTTGAACTTCCGGTTGTCGGTCATAAAACTGGTGGCAAGCTGACCAATACCGTTGTACTTGAGAATATCCCGGTTATTGTCGCTATCTATAATCGGAATACATGTTTTAAATTGCATCTCAACATTCTTATGCATAAGTACGGCGACTGCCAAAGTAACTTTATTCCAGCTACGTGAAGCAAGACTGTCTTTGCCGTTGGACTCGTGTTCAAGAATAAGGGAACCTTTCCCTATATATTTATTCTTGTATATAATGGGGCGCATCAGACCGATCCCCGGATTAAAGTTGAGGTCGCGCATGGGCATGGATTTCTGAAATACATTCCAGAATGCTTTTTGCGTGTACATTATAAATAGATAGGTATCAAAGGGTAAAACGGTTTTGGTTAACCGCTGACTGATACTTAACTGAAATTTTGCATCCGAATTCGATGAGGTTGGTCTTTCTCCAAGGGTGGTTCCTACGATGAGATAATTGTCTTTGTTTAAAGAAAAATAGGGGCGCTTATCCAGCTCCCGCCGAACACTGTCTGCGTTAAATTGTTCGTACTTATAAACAATAACCTGTGCAGAAACCAAACTGCTTGCCAATAAAGCAAGTGTCAATAATAAAACTTTCATCATACACACATTCCTCCCGTTTATTCAAACTCTCACTAATTACAGAGAATGTTCTTGTGTGTGCAAAAATACATAAAAACCGGCACACTTCTTAATTTTTCCATATCTTTGACCTCATGGAAGAGATTTATCAGTTTTATCAGGATTCAATTACGGCTTTTACAAAAAAGCTGGACAATTTGAAGAAAAAAATACATTTAATCGGCACAATCCGCTTGCTTATGGTCTGTGCCATCTGTGTGGGCCTTTGGTTTGTGAGAAATGAAAGCTGGACTATCATACTGTTGATGGTAAGTGGATTTTTTATTCCCTTCTTAGGCTTTATTCTTCTCCACAATAAATTATTTAAGCAAAAGCAATATACAGAAACTATACTTCAGTTGGACAAGGACGAGCTAAACGGACTTGATTACAATTTTTCCGCATTCGATGGCGCACCCGAACTTACAGATCCGACGCATCCCTTTGGTCTGGATCTTGATCTCTTTGGAGAAAGATCCCTGTTTCAGTCTATAAACCGGACTGTTACACATGGAGGGAAAAGTGTATTATCCGGATGGTTTCGGAATCCATCCACCCAAAAAGAAACAATCCTTAGAAGACAGGCCGCCGTACGTGAGCTTGCCGAGAATACACAGCTGAGACAACATTTTTTTGCCACCGGCTCGATGTACAAGGGTGACAAGAATGACGATAAGCTGCTGGAAGCTCTCACCGCCGAAGCTATTTTATTTGAAGAAAATATAGTTTGGAAAATTCTTGCATGGCTTTTCCCTATTGCATGGATTACCAGCATCACACTGTATTCATTCGATCTGATCGGTATACCATTTCTATCTACCCTGTTTACCCTCAGCTTTATAGTTTCCTATAGTCAGACGAAAAAGATTAACAAGGTGCATCAATCCGTAAGTAAAATGAATAGCATTCTGGATGTATATGGCAAACTTATGCTGTGTATAGAAAGATATCCTTTTCAATGCGATGCACTTATGGATCTAGGTAAGAATCTTTCCAATCCCCAATCGCAAGCATCCGTGGCGATAAAAAGGCTTTCGAAACACACCGGAAATCTTGATCAACGATACAATCTACTGGCTGGATTCATTTTGAATATATTACTTCTCTGGGACATCCGTCAGGCTTGCAATATTGAACGATGGAGAAAACAGCACAAAGAAGACATCCGCAAGTGGTTTGATACCTTATACGAATTCGATGCATACAGTTCACTGGGGGGATTTGCGTTTAACCACCCCGGCTACATCTATCCTGAAATAGCCGACGAATACTTCCGTATGGAAGGAAAAGATTTGGGACATCCTCTGCTTCACCGTGATTTATGCGTAAAAAATGATATTTCCATCAAGAAAAGACCCTGGTTCCTGATCATCACCGGAGCAAATATGGCAGGAAAGAGTACATACTTACGTACAGTTGGTGTTAATTATCTACTAGCTCTGACGGGGGCGCCTGTTTGTGCATCGGAATTATCGGTCTATCCGGCGCAACTCATTACCAGCCTGCGTACAGCCGACTCGCTTGTTAATCACGAATCTTACTTTTTTGCCGAACTTAAAAGGCTGAAAATGATTATCGACCGACTGGCTGAAGGGAAGGAACTTTTCATAATATTGGATGAAATTCTGAAAGGGACTAACTCGGTCGACAAACAGAAGGGTTCTCTGGCACTGATGAAACAACTGATTTCGTATAAAGCATGTGGTATTATTGCCACACACGACCTGGTTCTGGGTACTCTTGAGGATGAGTTTCCCGACCAACTGAAAAACTACCGCTTTGAAGCTGATATAAAAGAAAATGAGCTATCCTTCTCGTATGAACTCAGAGAAGGAATAGCTCAGAATATGAACGCCTGTTTCCTGATGAAACAGATGGGAATTACGGTCTAAATCACTTCACCATTGCTTTTATTTGAGGCAAATGGCGGTTGATCTCGGCAATACGATTGGCATCACTGGGGTGGGTACTCATAAATTCAGGAGCACCACTACCTCCGTTGGCCGACATTTTCTGCCAGAATGTTACAGCTACATCCGGTTTGTATCCTGCCATAGCCATAAATACAAGCCCCATATAATCGGCTTCATACTCATGCTTTCTTGAATAAGGCAAGGTTACTCCGTATTCGGCACCTAGGCCATAAACAGTAGAAGCAACCGTCTGAACCGCAGCCGACTTTCCGCTTAATACTTGTCCGAGTATGGAAGAACCGTACTGTGCAACCAACTGCTGACTCATACGTTCGTTGGCATGTTTAGCCACTGCATGAGCAACTTCGTGACCAATAACCACTGCAAGCTCATCGTCTGTTGTAGTTAACGGCAGCAAACCTTCATATACCACGATCTTACCACCGGGCATACAGAATGCATTTACCTGCTTGTCGTTCACCAATTTAAATTCCCACGCATAATTTGCCAGATCGGCAGACAATCCGTTAGCTTTAAGATAAGCCTCGGTAGCAGCTGCAATTTTCTGTCCGACACGTAATACCTTTGCCGATTGCGTTGCATTTGTAGAGAGTTTGGCTGTTTTTAAATAATCATTATACTGAGTCAGACTGGCAGCAACAACTTCCTGGTCTGAAACGAGTAATACCTGTTGCCGGCCGGTTAGAGGAACACTTCCACATGAACTCAGAAACAACAGTCCCGTAATAAATAATCCTACTAATTTTTTCATTTTATGGATTTTATGTTCAACATGCAAAAATACAACATAATTTAATAAAGAAACACTCATAACAGGTCAAAATACTATCACCATACAGACAGAAAACGATCTTTGATTTATTTAATGTTTTTAAGCATAAAAGATTTCATTTGTTTGTATATTTATTCAGATTAACTCGTATATTTGCAGCAGTTTTTGAATAAATATACAATATATGAAGACAAAGCAACATCGAATGGAGGCAATATGCAGGATTATTGAATCAGAATCGATCCATAATCAGGAAGAGCTGCAAAAACGGTTGGAGAGTCTGGGGTTTACATTAACTCAAGCGACTCTCTCAAGAGACATTAAGCAACTTCAGATTGCAAAAATACACGATGGTGCTGACAACTATGTATATACGCTTCCTGACCAGACACGGATTCCGGGTAATAAAGATATACGGAATAGGGGGACTGAAGCTGTAACCGGATACCGGAACATTGAATTCTCCGGAAATCTGGCGGTATTAAAAACAAGACCGGGATATGCAATGGGAATCGCATCGGATATAGATGCAAAGGCCCCCCGCGAGATTTTGGGAACGATTGCCGGTGATGATACGATTCTGCTTATTCCACGAGAGGGAATAAGCCGCGAAGGTGTACTTCAGGCATTGGCACAATTTATCCCGGAAATAGCAAACACACTTGTTTAAGTAAATTATGAACGCAAAATAAAAAATGGAAAATAAAGTTGAAATCGATGTAATGGTGGCCGATGCCTCTCATGAGGTATACGTTGATACCATTTTGGACACCATTGAAGCTGCTGCCAAAGTACGTGGGACAGGAATTGCCAAGCGTACCCACGAGTATGTTGCTCAGAAGATGAAGGAGGGAAAAGCCATCATTGCTTTGGCCGGAACTGAATTTGCAGGATTTTGCTATATTGAATCCTGGGGAAACAAAGAATATGTGGCAAACTCAGGATTGATTGTCGTGGAAAAATTTCGAGGTCACGGTTTAGCAAAACGTATTAAAAATGCAGCATTTACTTTATCTCGTTTACGTTGGCCCAAAGCCAAATTGTTCGGTCTTACATCGGGAGCTGCAGTAATGAAAATAAATACTGAATTGGGATATGTACCGGTTACTTTTTCAGAACTCACCAATGACGAGGCCTTCTGGAAAGGATGTGAAGGATGTATCAACCATGATGTACTAACACGTACTGAAAGACGTTATTGTATATGCACGGCTATGCTTTACGATCCGAACAGCCCCAAAAACAAAAAAAACGAAGAGAAAGATAATAAATAAAGGATACAAAAATATACAGATTATGAAAGAAAAAGTTGTACTTGCATTTAGTGGAGGTCTGGATACCTCTTTTTGCGCAAAGTACCTCTCAGAAGAGAAAGGTTACGATGTTTACACGGCTGTTGCCAACACTGGTGGTTTCAGCGAAGAAGAGTTGAAAGTGATTGAAGACAAGGCTTACAAACTTGGCGCAGTAAAGCACGTAGCTCTGAATGTTGAACAGGAGTATTACGAAAAGAGTATAAAATACATGGTATTCGGCAATGTATTACGTAATGGAACCTATCCCATATCTGTAAGCTCGGAACGTATTTTCCAGGCTCTTGCCATCATTGAATATGCAAAAGAGATCGGAGCCGATTATGTAGCCCACGGAAGCACCGGTGCGGGAAATGATCAGGTTCGCTTCGACCTCACCTTCGAAGTCATGGCCCCCCATATTAAAATACTTACCCCAACCCGCGACATGGTTTTAAGCCGCGAATATGAAATCAATTACTTGAAACAACATGGTTTTGAAGCCGATTTCAAAAAAATGGAGTATTCCATCAACAAAGGTCTTTGGGGTACAAGTGTTGGAGGAAAGGAAACTTTGCATTCCGATAAAACACTTCCGGAGGAGGCTTATCCTTCTCAGGTGACAGAAACGAAAGAAGAGACGTTGACAATAGATTTCGAAAAGGGAGAGATTTGTGGTGTAAACGGTATTTCGTACAGTAATAAAGTGGATGCTATCCGCGCAGTTGAAGCTGTAGGTTGCAAATTCGCCATCGGAAGAGACATGCATGTGGGTGATACGATCATTGGGATCAAAGGACGTGTTGGCTTTGAAGCAGCCGGCCCGATGCTTATTATCAATGCACACAAAATGCTTGAAAAGCATACACTCACCAAATGGCAGCAATATTGGAAAGATCAGCTGGGAAACTGGTACGGTATGTTCCTTCACGAGGCGCAGTATCTCGAACCTGTAATGCGGGATATGGAAGCATTTCTTCAAAGCAGTCAGGCAAATGTAACCGGCCGTGTTATTATAAACCTGCGTCCTTACAGTTATACATTGGTAGGTGTACAAAGTGACTTCGATCTGATGAAAGGCGACTTTGGTGTGTATGGAGAAGAACAAAAAGCATGGACAGCCGACGATGTGAAAGGGTTCACCAAAATATTGGGTAACCAGATGAAGATTTTCTATTCGGTTCAAAACAAAAATAAACAATAATGATTAGCGCAGGTATTATAGGTGGTGCTGGTTATACGGCAGGCGAATTGATTCGTCTGCTTATTAACCATCCGGATGTTGAAATAACTTTTGTAAACAGCAGCAGTAATGCAGGAAATAAGATAACAGACGTGCATAGCGGACTGTATGGAGAAACTGACCTTGTCTTTACAGATCAGCTTCCCTTCTCCGAAATTGATGTTCTCTTTTTCTGTACGGCACATGGCGATACAAAAAAGTTTATTGAAAGTCATGATATCCCCGGCAAACTGAAAATCATTGATCTTAGCACCGACTACAGAATTGAAACTGGTGATCATGATTTTGTTTACGGTCTGCCGGAATTGAATCGTCGTAAAATTTGTGCTGCCAATCATGTAGCCAACCCCGGATGTTTCGCCACTTGCATTCAGCTGGGTGTACTTCCTCTCGCAAAGCATCTGATGTTAAATTCAGAGCTGCATGTTAATGCAATCACAGGTTCGACAGGTGCCGGAGTAAAGCCTTCCGGAACATCTCATTTCAGCTGGAGAAATGACAATATCTCCATATATAAACCTTTTGCACATCAACATCTTGCCGAAATCAAACAAAGTCTTACCTCTCTGCAGAACAGCTTCAGAAGCGAAATTAATTTTATTCCGGTAAGGGGTAACTTCTCAAGAGGAATATTTACAACCACCTATTTGGACTGCAAAGTTGGATTGGATGAGATCAAACGGATTTACGAGGAATATTACGATGATCATTCCTTTACATTCATCACTGATAAGAATCCTGACCTCAAACAAGTGATTAATACAAACAAATGTTTGATTCATCTGGAAAAGCATAACGATAAATTGTTAATCATTTCCATGATTGATAATCTGCTTAAAGGTGCTTCGGGACAAGCTGTTCACAATCTGAACTTGATGTTCAACCTGGAAGAAACAGTGGGACTGCATCTTAAACCCAGTGCTTTTTAAATTCGGAATAAGTTATAAAGAAATATAACAATACAAACATGAAATTATTTGATGTATATCCATTATTCAATATAGACATCGTAAAAGGTAAAGGATGCCATGTGTGGGATGCCGAAGGAAACGAATACCTTGATCTGTATGGCGGGCATGCTGTTATTTCTGTAGGCCATTGTCATCCATACTATGTACAAAAGCTAACCGAACAGCTCAACAAATTGGGATTTTATTCCAATTCGGTAATCAATTCATTGCAAGTAGAGTTGGCAGAAAAGCTAGGAAAACTTTCCGGATACGATGACTACTCATTATTCTTAATCAACTCTGGAGCCGAAGCAAATGAAAATGCGTTGAAACTTGCCTCTTTCCATAATCACAAGAAAAGAGTTGTTTCATTTAAAAAAGCCTTTCACGGACGTACATCTGCTGCGGTGAAGGTGACCGATAATCCGGCTATTATCGCCCCGATCAACGATACGATTCCCGTTACATTTGTTCCGCTTAACGACATTAAAGCTGTTGAAGCCGAACTTCAAAAAGGGGATGTTTCTTCTGTAATAATAGAAGGAATTCAGGGCGTTGGAGGAATACAGCAGCCTTCGGATCTTTTTATGCAGGAGCTTCGTGCGCTTTGTACCCAATATAATGTAGTACTTATTTTAGACGAGATCCAATCGGGATACGGACGAACCGGAAAATTCTTTGCACATCAATATGCAGGAATCAAGCCGGATATGATTACCGTAGCTAAAGGTATAGGAAATGGCTTTCCGTTAGCGGGTGTATTAATAAGTCCGGAATTCAAGCCTGTTTATGGAATGCTGGGAACAACTTTTGGAGGGAATCATCTTGCTTGTGCTGCCGCAATAGCTGTTCTTGACATCATGGAAAATGAAAAGCTGCTGGATAATGCAAAAACCATTGGCGATTACCTGATAGATGAACTAGCCAAACTCCCCGGGATTAAAGAAATTCGCGGCAGAGGACTCATGATCGGTATTGAATTTGAAGGATCAATAAAGGAAATACGTAGCCGGCTTCTTTTTGAAGAAAAGGTATTCACAGGTGTTGCCGGAACCAATACCATACGCTTGCTACCTCCTCTTTGTCTCACTTTAGAAGAAGCCAAAGATTTTATGCAGCGCTTCAAACGAGTGCTTGGATTACAAAACAATTGAATTAATACGGCTGTTTGTTATTATATAGAACTATTAAACAGGAAAAGCAGATGAAAAAGTATCTTATTGCTATTTCGGCGATTCTATTAGTGGCTTGTAACAATACTAAATCGGATCAAAAACCTGTTGTACCAGATACTCCGGCAGATTCGACTATCGCTAATATGCGCGATTCGTTGCAAATAATAGACAGCCTGGGAAATGTTGTTGAAAAAACTTATTCCGGTATTTTACCGGTTGAGAATAGTGAAGGGATTAAGTACGACTTAAATCTTTTTTTTCAGGAGAAAAGTGTTGAAGGGGTTTTCTCTTTGGCAACGACTTATCTAAAAGCAGATAAGGGACAAGATAAAACTTTCTATACTTACGGTCACAGAAAAAGCATGAAGGGAAGTCCGCAATATCCAAATGATACAATCTACGAGCTTCTGCCGAGCAATGGAGATCTTTCTCTGTTCTTTCTTAGTTCCGGCGACAGTATGATACTGCTAAATCAGTATTTGGAGAAAGCCGATTCCGGGACTAACTTCACTCTGAAACTGATCAAATAAAAAAAGCCTTCCGAAGTAATTTTCGGAAGGCTTTTTTTATTTATATCACTTTAAGCCCAGCTTCTTAGCGATAGTTTTTGGCAGAGCATCCTTGTGTACAATAATATTCATTGTTTTATAAGCAACAAATGCTTCCGATGCATACCATGTTCCCTGATACTTATTATCCGTACCCCATGAGTTCTTCACCATATAGAATTTTTTACCGGTCTGATCTTTAGCAATTCCGTAGATGATCATTCCATGATCATCAGTTGTCTGGTAGTTATCGTAAGCTTCCTGACGCATTGCTTGAGTAACGGGTATTTCCTGACAAGGTTTTTCGATTAATTTCTTAATTTCGTTATCCTTCTCTGTTTTGCTTAATCCAACCCATTTATCCTGGTCTGATCCGGATGTTTCAATAGCCTTGATGTCTGGAACAACTGCGATACCATTACGAGTAAAGCCTTTTTCGCTCACATCAGAACCCCAGGCAATACTGTAACCTGTATTGATAGCATTTTCAAAAACAGCCATAAACTCGTCCAATGGTAAATTATATGAATTAGCCCAACGCCAGTTATCTTCTATTTCCAGGGGAAATTCAGAATAGAAAGGGTGGTGGGTATAAGAAGTAAGCGATACATAATCGTCAATGTTCAAGCCCAACTCTTTTGCAAAAGTCTGAGGAGTATATTCTTTTCCATTGTATGTAAATTTTTCAGGAACCTCACCTAAGTAAGAATCAATTACGGCGTCGTATCCTTTTTTCCATGAAGTAGAAAGCTTACCGTTATTATTTTTTACTACAGCATTCACATAATTATATGCAATAGCTTCCATTTCGCCATGCACATGCATATCTTCTCCATATTGTAAACCGTTCATCACCGACTCTGGAACAGCTCCGTAATGTTTTGTTACATACAACACATCTTCAAAAGAGCCTCCCTGACCAAAATTTAGTTTACCATGCAGACGAACATATTTATCGGCTTTATCTTTATACGAATGGCCTACAATAAACATTTCAGACAAATCGAATTCACCCTTACCCTGACGGATCAACTCAGCCTCAAGGAAACCAAGACCAGAAAACGACCAACAAGTTCCGGTACGATTTTGATTTTTAACAGGCGTTACTTTTAATTCCTTAACCGGAGTAAAAACATAGTCACCGCTCTCCTGAGCCACTGTCGTCAATGCGCATGCAAATAACAGGGCACCCACTAATACTTTTTTCATTCTATAGGATTATTAATAATTTCTAATAAGAAGACAAAGATAAAATTTAACAACTTAAACAAGATAATTTTCGAAGCATTTTCTTAGTTTTTGGCATTATTTATGATAATAAAGCGCCAGGGCATACTCACCCAAGGTTCACCCGCATAGTTAATTCCTATTCGAGGAGTAGTTTCATAACTTACCTCGCTTCCATCATCTTCCAGCCAAATACGGTCCGATGTTATAAGAGACTCTCCGTAAAAGGATTTATTCAGAGCGAGTAAACGCCCTACACGCCCCGGGCCCGAGGTCTGTTCTACTCCGCGGATAAGCACCGCCTGAGGACTATCCTTTCCGCCACTTACAATATTTAGCATCCAATACATCCCGTAAATCAGGTATACATAGATATTTCCTCCGGTCCCATACATTACTTCCGTTCGTAAAGTACGCCCTTTACTGGCATGGCAAGCCAGATCTGATACCCCATTGTATGCTTCGGTCTCGGTGATACGACAACGCAACACCTCCCCGTCGGGCATCTTCCGGCAAATAATCTTCCCCAAAAGGGCAGGTGCCAATTCAAGCACATCGGTCTCAAAAAATGATTGTGTTAACTTCATACACACAAAGATATGATTTAGACATCGGATTCCAATATTTTTAATTATTATGATTACATTTGTTGCTACTTTAGCAGATTATAATCATTTAACGGAATAGGAGATTTACACAATGAAAGTTACGGTAATCGGAGTCGGGAATATTGGTGGAGCTATTGCCCGTGGTTTGGCAAAAGGATCGATCCTAAAAGCATCAGACATTACTTGTACAGACCTGGTGCAGGAAAATCTGGACAAGATGTTGCAGACCAACAACAGTTTCATTATTTCAAAAAATAATCTGGAAGCTGTAAAAAATGCAGATATTGTTATAATAGCAGTAAAACCATGGCGTGTCGAATCCGTAATAAGCGAAATAAAGTATGCCCTGAATTACGAAAATCAAATTATCATATCTATCGCAGCCGGAATTCCTTTCGATCGTTTGAATGAATTTCTTGATAAGGATCCAAGACCCGAATCCACCAATACACCCGCTGTATTTAGAGTAATCCCAAATACCGCTATTGAAGTATGCAGCAGTATGACCTTTGTTTCCTCATGCAATGCAACTCACGAGCAAGAAGAACTGGTTGTAAACCTGTTTAACGAATTGGGAAGTGCTATGTTGATCGAGGAAAATCTGATGACTGCCGGTACTGCTCTTGCATCAAGTGGTATTGCTTTTGCTATGCGTTACATAAGAGCGTCCAGCGAAGGTGGAGTAGAACTTGGGTTTTATCCGGATCAGGCCAAAGAAATTGTCTTGAAAACGGTGAAGGGTGCAGTCGATTTATTATTAGCCAACAAAAGCAATCCGGAGACAGAGATCGATAAGGTTACAACACCCGGAGGAATAACTATCAGAGGATTGAACGAAATGGAATTGGCAGGCTTTACTCCTTCTGTAATCAGAGGCCTTAAAGCCAGTAAGTAAAATAACATATAAACATATCCATACAACAAAGAGCA